>Ga0325405_1000986_pt1 | contig 28607 bp, 17 predicted proteins | sample PopdelMetagenome_21_FD_205663 | JGI IMG/M metagenome (GOLD analysis project Ga0325405, IMG submission 205663) | Populus deltoides microbial communities from Bellville, Georgia, United States - Xylem-Control-R2 | ecosystem: Host-associated > Plants > Phyllosphere > Stem > Wood/Secondary xylem... | reverse complement strand
ACATTCACAAAAGATTAATATTTTTAACCTGTTTATGTTATTATATTCTAAATCAAAATCTAATAAATATAACTTAACAAAAAAAAAATCTATAGAGTTTCAAACTGCTATCCAATAATAACCATGTGGTTTTATTCACTTGGATTAAAAATTATAAATTATTAGAAACCATGTTTTAATTCAAATTAAAAAGTAAGGAAAATATAGTATCCCATGAAAGTGGTCTTACATCACTTGGATTTTTTTTTATAAATATACTAGATGATATTGAAAAAACTTTTAAAAAATAAGAAAAAGAAGAAGCTAATTAATTATAACTAAAACGTCTCAGTATTTTACTATAGTCCACAGTAAAAACTGAGCTGTTTTTTTAGTTTTTTTTCATTTTTTATGCCTTTAGGTTTTTTTTTACTTCTTTCTTTGTTTTTTTTTTTAATAAATATTTTTTGTTTAATTTTGTTTGTTAATGTTAATTTTTTTTATTTAGTTATCAGACTTTCATGACACGGATCCCGGATTTAACAAGTTAACATGGTTTGACGAGTTAACCAGGGATTATTTTTTTTGCTTTTTTTTGTTTTTAATTAATTTTTTTTGTTTACTTTAGTTTGTTAATGTTAAATTTCTTTTTATTTAGTTATCAGACTTTCATGACACATATCCTAAGTTTAACGGGTTAACCTGGTTTCACGGGTTAACCCAGTTAATTCTGGGTTAACCCGTCAATTTTTTTTCTTTTTTTAATAATATTTTTTATTTAATTTAGTTTGTTAATGTTAATATTTTTTTATTTAGTTATCAGATTTTCATGACACGGATCCCGGTTTGAACGGGTTAACCTTGTTTGACGAATTAACCCAAATTTTTTTTTATTTTTTTTCTTTTTAATTAATTTTTTTTCATTTACTTTAGTTTGTTAAATTATAGTTTTTCTTATCCAAAATTTCAATAGAAAATTTTCAGTATCAATTATACCTCACTATACTACCAAATAAATCCTTAAAATAATAATAAAAAATATTTTCTTGGTTCAAAATAAGTTGTCATTGACAAAAAAAAAAATAAAATTACCTTTTTATTAGCTTCGAGGAGCCATGGTAATTATTTGTTGAAAACCTTTTTTGGGACCTGTTGATACACAAAATTTGCGCATTGATATACATGGACTTTTCTCTTTCCATTTCTTATACTAACCTTTCAATTCAAATTTTATTTTAGATGGAGCTATACGGACAATCACATGGATCAATTAATATGAATTGTGATATTCAAGGACTAATTATGAAAAAAAATGGACCCTTAATTGACCTTTCAATCAAATGAGATGCTTAGGGATTTTTGTTTTGGTAGTCTAATAGCATGGCTCAATAAAGGATGTGTAGGCTTACCTTGAATCCTTTTTTAACAAGATTTAGAGTTTATTTAGGATTGTAGTCATAGTGACGATTTTAAGTGTTTTTTTTTATTTATAATTGTATTAAAATGAAATTTTTTTATTTTTAAAAAATTATTTTCCTGAAAACTATTTCCCCCACTTTCCTATGTTTGGTAAACATGAGGAAAGTTGGTCAAGGAAACTGAATTCCGGTCAAAGGAAAAAACAATACTTTATGGCAGGAAAGTATTTTCTTTTTTTATTTGAAGGAAAACACTTTCCTTTGGTGACAAAAAAAATGACCAGTAGTACTGTCCAAAATACAAATCCTTCACTCTCTCTCTCTCTCTCTCAAATCTCTTATAGAACAGTTGAAGCATCTCTCAGCTCTTCTTCCAGGTAACTTTTTTTTCCTTATGTTTTATTTATGTTATGTTTTCATCCTTTTTATTTTTAATCTGTAGTTATAATAATGGCATATATCTTGTGATATAATTCGATCGCTGCGTTTTTTTCATGGTTTATCTTGTTTAATTTCCTTCAACCCATGCTCTGTATTTTTTCCAAAAATCAAACAAAACAAAGCAAACCATTCAACCACAACAAACCCAAACCCCTGTATTTTTTTCAGAAACCAAACACAGCAAACCCATACACAAACACAGCAAACTCAGAGAATCACTTAAGCCGAAGGTGCCTTTCATTTCGCCAACAAATAAGTCATCCTTGACGAGATTTCCCATTCCTTGCCTGCCGAGCCACCTCTCTTCACCATTTGATATACTACCTCTGCCTTCCTTTTCTATAACATACCCAAGCAACCCATACACAGCAAACCCAAACCCCTGTATTTTTCCCAGAAACCAAACACAACAAACCCATACACAGTAACCCATATACAACAAACCCAAACCCATTTTTCTCATGCTATGTTTTTTTCAAGAAACCGAGTTCGCTGTGTTTTTTTCACAAAAACCAAACAAAACATTTTGTTTGGTTTCTGTGAAAAAAACACAGCAAACCCATGCTCTATTTCTCCTTTTGTTTAATCGGAAAGATATGCTTTCAATTCCACTCCATCTCTTCATCTTCCTCTCCTTTTCTTCAATTGCTTCTTTTCCAGAAGAACCCGACCCACCTAATGGCAAAGCACCCTTATTTCCAGAAGATAATCCCAAATCTGTCCCCTTCCCAAATCTGCTACCTTTGGCACCCCTTCTCCTTCTCTTGTGCTTTCCTTCTCTGTTGATGAGTTGATGATATGTGTTTCCTGTGCTTTCTGTGCGTGATGTGCGTTGATGATGATGCACAGTGATGTTATGTGCGTTGATGATGATGATGATGATGATGATACACAGTAATGAAAAACTAAAATGGTCTGGGTAGAAAACTTAAGACCGTTAAATATTTATATACAAAATTCATTAATAAATTATTGTATTGTTTGTTTTGGGATACAGAATTCATTATATAATTATATACTTTAAGGCATTGTTTGTTTTGGGAATCAGCTTCTTTGAGCATAATTTATTGTATTGATTATGTAAGTATTTTATATGCTTTTTTAATGTTTATTTCCCCAAATTTTTAGGTTTTGTGAAAACTTTACTTTCTTGTTATGGATAGTAAGATTATTCATGCAACATGTTGTTATAACTCAATTTTGGATTCACCAAGATTTTCTTGAATGTTATTTTATTTCTATTATTATTTATAAAAATCCAAAAAAATTAAGAAAAAGTTTAAAATTCAAAAATATTTTTCTCGAGTCAACCGCATCTTTTCGTCAAAACCGAGTCCACCGGGTCAATATGGGTCAAACCATGTTGACCAGGGTAAAAAATGAGTTTCGGGTCAAAACCGTCATTTTTGACCAAAACCGAGTTCACCGGGTCAATACGGGTCAAACCATGTCAACCAGGATAAAAAATGAGTTTCATGCCGTTTTGGGTCAAACCTGTTATTTTTTGGTCAAAACCCGGTCCACCGGGTTTATATCCATTGAAAGTTTTTTTTTTATGTTTCAACATAATTTTCGGTAATTAAAATTGATTTTTAGCGGTTGAATCGGGCTTTTTCTAATACTGATTTAAGTTTTAATTTTACCTATATAAATATATATTATTATATATAATAAAACAAAATTAATAATACAGAATTGTCATATTAGGTGGGGCAGTTACATTTATTGTAGGCGAGTAGTTGGATGGATACATTTTTTTTATTTAAAGCAGATGCTTGTTGTCCCCTCTCATTGGCTATAAATAGCTAGTGACAGTGCGCCAGTGAAGGGGAAACGAAGGGAAAAAAGAGGAGTAGGAAGAGGAGAAGAAAAAAAAAAATTGCAAACAGTATTCATTTTTTTTTACTATTTCTTCATGTAAGGTATTGATTTTTATTAAAAACAATATGAAAAATACCAAATATATCCTAACCGTTAGATCTAATAGTGTTTAGATCTGAACCGCTGATTTAATAGGATACAATAGGGCTTACCACACCCAATTAAAACCCAAATAAATCTTAGCCCTTAAAACAATTTTCCCTTAGATCCAGTAGCGCCACGTCACCCAGTGTACTAAGATCTCGGTACACCGCGTCACACCAGATCAAAACGATGCTCATCCAGACCGTCCGATCAACCTGCAGATCAAGCCAATCACAGCCGCACGATCTTTTCATCAGAGATCCAACGGATCACAGGCTTCAGCTGCACCGGTGTACCGTGCTAGCGTTCTCACCGTAGCATAACCCAGAGCATCTCTCTCATCCGCCGGCGACTCCCTCTCTCTCCTCCGATCTCCCATTTCCGGCCGTTTGAAGCTTCCGAACCACCACATAAAGGTTTATATCCTCATATAAATCAAAACCCCGGCCGTTTTCAGCGTTTTCTCCTCCCCATCTGGCCGGAAAAGGGCCACGATTTTCGTCGGCCACCGAAGCTTCAAACCGACGATTCTCCCTCGTCAGCCATCAACGTCCGTCGAGACCACTTCCATCAGAATCCTCGCCCTCAGATCTACCAGAAGCAACCATTTTTTGGCCGGAAGTCTCGCCAGAAAATTTCACCGCCTCCAACAGTAACCGCGAGTGGGCCACACGCGCCGCCAGTGGCATTTTCGTAAATTTCGGAGAAATTCAAGGGTATTTCATTATTTTACCTATACAGTGACACTCAAGTAATTTTTTTGGGTTTCTACTGATATTTTTGATATTTTATTTCATATATAAATGCTTGTAAATTTTCTTGCATGTTGTAAAAAAATACAAAAACCAAAGTCGACACGTCTCTTTTTTTGAAAGGACCGATGTCAAAAATGTAAATACCAAATATGGATTATGTCCAATATTTCTTTTGGTAACCCAGACGTAACTCTCCTTTTTAGGGTTAAAATATCATATTTTAGACAAGTCTTCTAATTTTTATGGACTGATGTCATTTTTAACGCGCCTCCTATTTTTAGGGACCGACGTTAACCATTTTAAAAAAAAAAATTACCAATAAACCCAAAATATAATGGATTATATCCATTATTTCTGTTGGTAACCCAGACGTAACTCTTCTTTTTAGGGATAAACGTTAATATTTTAGACGAGTCTCCTAATTTTTAGGGACTGATGTCATTTTTAACGTGTCTCCTATTTTTAGGGACCGACGTTAATCATTAAAAAAATTTACAAATAAGCCCAAAATATAATCACATTTGAATCAAATAAAAAACACACAAGTAAGGGTAACCTTTCTTTTGAAAGCATGTTTTAAGGGTGGTGTCTACCTTCCCTTAATCATAACTAACCCCTTACCCAAATCTCTGGGACCAGTGTTTAATTTGGGATTTCTAGTTCCCTCAAATTACTAGATGGCGACTCCAATAAAATCTTTATTTCCCCTAATCAAAGAAAAAAAACCCTTTTTGTTAAATAAACAAAAAGTGGGAGCCGTCGCCCGACATCGTGTATCGACACATGTATGGGAGCAGTTGTAACTGTGATAGCTACAGGGGTAGCTATTATTGAATAAGAAAGAAATAGAAATTATATACCAAGAGAACCACGTATAAATGCAATTGCTCAACGAGAATTCTATATGGATAGCATTTTGAATCGAGGTGATAGACATTGCGTTGAACAAATTCATATGAAACCAGTTGTCTTATATAATTTGTGTGATGTTCTCACAAGTCATGACCTATTACGATCAACTCAAAATGTGTCTATTAGGGAGCAAGTAATTGTGTTCTTACAAATTGTAGGCCAAAACCAAAGATTTCGTTTTATTAGTGGTATATACTATAAGTCTGTTAAAACTATCCATCGTTACTTTAGAATTGTTTTAAAAACAGTTCTTAAGTTATACAAACACCTTATTAAAAATCCAGGGGATACAGTTTCCACAGAGATAATGAATAATCTAAGATTCTATTCTTATTTTAAGGTATGAGAACAATACCAATATTTTTATACATTAATTAATTACATCTAGAAGAAAAAGTTATAAATTATTTTTTCATATTTATATAGGATTATGTGATAGCAATTGATGGTATCCATGTTCCTGCAAATGTTCCTGTTGAGATTCAAGGAAAGTTTCGAGGTCGAAAAGAAGAAACAACACAAAATGTTTTAGCAGCTATAACTTTTGATTTGAAGTTTATATATGTTTTAGTTGGCTGGGAAGGAAGTGCACATAATTCACGAGTTTTAGGTGATGAATTATCAAGACCTAATGGTCTATAAAATATGCAAATTCCAGAAGGTATATAATAAAGTATTTATTATATGCAATAAACATATAAAATGTTTAATTAGATATAGATAGTAATAGTTTTTTTTCCTAATTTGTAGGGAAATATTATCTTGGTGATGCTGGTTATGGTATTCGAAAAGGAATCATTTCTCCCTTTCGTGGAGTTTGATATCACTTGAATGAGCTTACATAACACTCACCAGAAAATAAAAAGGAGCTATTTAATCTTCGACACTCTTCGTTGAGAACTGCTATTGAGTGAGGGTTTGGTATTTTTAAGAGTCGTTTTAGATCAATTGATGGAAAATCTTTTTGGTCTTATGAAACACAAGTTGATGTTGTGCTTGCATGTTGTATTATTCTTAATCACATTATGGGAGTTGATCCTTATGCCTTTCTTATGGAAGAAATATGTTCAGAAAGTGAACCAATTAAACAAACAATTAACTTAAGTCAACGGGAGGAGAGGGAAGAGAATAGGGAGTGGATAACAAAAAGAGAAATGATTGTATCAACCATGTGGAATGATTATAACACTCAAAGAAACTAGTAATTGAGTGTTAATTATATGTGTTTGTTTTTATTATATCTTGCTTGAGTTTGTATTATCTTTGTTATGTATTTGGATTGTTTGTTGACTTTTTTATAATTTCTTATGTATTTTATGTATTTTATTTTAAATATTAATTGTAGTTTTTATATTAAATTTATTAAATCTAAATATTGTATGATTATATTTTGTATAAATTTGTGATTTTTTTTACAGAAATGATTACCACACATAATGAAAAATACAAAGGCAAGCACTTCACATGGTCTAAACATATTATGTCTCACATGCTACTTGCGATATTAGCTGAGGAGGCACTTAAAGGAAACAAACCTTTTTCCACCTTTAGAGCATAATCTTTTGTTAAGGTGGCTACAGAAATTAGTCAAAAGTTCAACGTGTAATGCGAGCCTAAACATGTGGACAATCATCTCAAAACTGTGAAAAAAGAATGGGGAATAATAACCAAACTTAAAAATAAAAGTGGCTCTGGTTGGGATGATTGTTTGAAGATGATTACAGTTTCGAAAGATGTATATAATGAAGAAGTGAAGGTATGATAAATATTATACTTTTTGTAATTTTTATATTTACTTTTGTTTTCAAAATATTATACAAGGAACTAAAAAATTGCATATTCTAAATTTTATGAACAAGCATATCCCAATCATGACAAGTATCTCAACAAAAAACTTGATATGTACGAGGCAATGACAATTGTTGTTGGAAAAGACATGGCAACCCGAAATTATACCAAATGATATACTGATGTCAATTTGAAAGAGAACACTGAAGAGCAATCAATTTCAATTGAAAATGAAGAGGAATATGAAGAAACTTCAAAAGAAAAGAGACATTTTCCTCTAGTGCACGAAAGAGGCAACATAGGAAGAGAAATCGTATGTATGAAGATGATAGTGTTGAAAAGTTGTCTAAAAAGATTAGAGATGTAGCATTTGCAATCCAAAGCCTCAGCAAAAATTAACTTGATGTTAATGAGCTATATACAGAAGTGATGAAAATTGAAGGCTTTGATGAGATCACTCTTAGAGATGCATTTGATCACTTGGTCCAACATGAAATGTTGGCAAAAACATTTATGGGAAAAATGCTAATTTGAGAAAAATTTGGGTTCAGAATTTTATGAACCAACACTGCTACAGGCCTGATTGCTAAGATGATTTCACTATGATAAGAAAGTTTATGTTTGTTATTTGACAAGTATGTTTACTTGTTTAATTCGATGTAGCATGTTTATGTTTGTTAATTTGAACTAATATGTATGAGTATTACATTAAAACTTAATATTTATGCATGACTATGTTCGATGTAAGATATTTATATTTATTTCTTAATGCTTATTTGATATATATTAAAGGGATAATTGCCTATACTCGTAAAAAAAAAAATCTTTATTCAAAAAACCCATCAAAATATTTTTGTATTTATTTATCTTTTAAAAAAATCTTCATATCAAAAAAACCCAAATATGTAACTCTTACTTAATACCATAAACTAATTTGGCTTTCTTTATAAGAAAAAAACATATTTTAAGCTTTTAAAATTAAAAAAAATATTAATAGGTTTTATTTATGAAAAATTTCACAAGGTTAATCTCTATAATATTATATGACATATATAGTTATATTTTATAAAATAAGCTATATGTAAATATAGGATATAATAAAAAAAAATTCATCATTATACTTTTTAGATTTTATTCTTTTATTATAAGAGATTAAATATTTATATTAAATATTTTTCATATATTAGATAAATTTGAAAAAAAAAATTAATTCATTAATAAATTATTTTCCAGTTCATTTTTCATAACATAACCGAAAACTGGAAAGTGTTTTCCAGTTCATTTTTCATAACACTACCAAACATTGAAAAATAATTCACTTTACAGGAATTCACTTTCCAAGGAAACCACTTTCCAAAAGGAAACTACTTTCCAGCAAATATACAGGACCTTAATTACTGTGTTTTCCACACATATTTGAAATTTATCTATTTTGGATAATAACAAACAATCCTTTTTCTTCTATATTTACACTCTTTTCCCACAACAACATCCTTTCTTGTTGCTTTTCATCCCAAACCTCTCTATATCACATTACAAAAAACTAAAACATGTAAAAAAAGCAACACACACACACACACACTTTAATTTACTATGAATTATAATAATGAGTTGATGGTTTTGTTCTTGACAAAAAAAAGAATCAATTAAAATGGTTTTGGGATAAAATGATCTTTTCACACTATTCATTTGTCATTCTATATTTGTTAAGGGACAACTCGATCTTTTCCTAATTTTTTTGCATAGTAAAATTACTAGTATACCCTTAAACACAAAAACTCTTGCTAATGGCCTATGGGCATATTTAGTTTTTTACTTTTTTAGTAGTGTAATAACTAAATTGTCCTTATAATAAAAATTCTTATGGCATGGTTTCAGGGGCTTTTGCATAATTTTGTAAAGGTTTTTTCATAGTAATTATTTGGTCTTAGAAGAAATGTGGTAATTTGATAAATAAAATAAAAAAGAAAAACACAAAAGCTACTTACGACTGCGTCGCACGCGTCGCACGCGTCAGTCACTTTGCCACCTTCAAGTAGCATATACGGCTGACTTTGTTAGTGAAAAACCTTTTTCCACTATATCTATTGTTAACTATTCTAGGGCCTCACATAAAAAAAAGGGCATGACATGATGACGACTCCACTGAGAACCCTTGGACCAGGTTTTGTTTTGTTTTGTTTGTTTATATTATGTAAAGATTGATGTTTGTTTATTTTTTAGCTATGAATGGTTTAGAAGCTCTATCATGCATCACTTTTTTGTTGTTGCAAAGGAAGATATTATGGAACTTCAGGTTAGGCGAGGGACTAGCAATTTATCTTATGATTTTTAGTTAAGGTTTAAGTTTGTGTAAACCTCACTCTTTGCTAAATGCTTAAACTGATAATGATTGATAAACATGTCTTCTTGTTGCCCACTGAGCTCTCATATTGCCTTCATGAGGGTGACCACTAAGACAACAAGAGACCCTTTTAGAGACCAAATAATGAACTTACCTCATGTCTCACATAAAAGAATTAGAACCTACCTTTAGGTTGTATGGTCCCTATATATATTTTACATCAAGGCACGCCTTTCATGTAACATCTTGAGTTCAGGATTTATGGGTGACACAATGGCCATCATTTAGGAAATTTCTGTTGTAGAGTTTGGGTAAGAATCTAGATTATTATTCATCATGCAAGAGTTATGACTGTATGTCCCCACTTAAAGGGCAAGTTCATCATATGAACACACGTTCATACATTTAACATGCATGTTCACAAGTTGAAATATAGATCCCTCAAATATGGTTTTCTCTTGAAGAATCAAGAGTTGCTAAAGTCTGATAGTATTAAGGATTTCAATCTAGAAGGATCATTGTGGTTATCTTCAATCCAACAAAAAAACCTCTGCTTTACCATAGACTCAGTTCATCGCCTATGCCAGAATATCATTTACGAAATTTTAACGCATTCATCAATGAAGACTATGGGGAAATGTAGGCTTTTTTCAAGGAGTGCAACAAGTTCACTTATGGATCCATTTCACAAAGCTACACAGCCAAAAAACCAACATTGTCTCTGGTTTCTTTATTCAAAACATGATCATGAGTGAATATCATGTTTTCTTTGTTTCAATTAACATTCAAAAGCCCTAATATGAAATATCCTTTGATTTTCTACTTGATTATGTGAAGATTATGGCATCAACAAATCAAGGAGTGTTACTCTGTCACACATACAATGGACCATGATATTATATGTGTAAAACTACTATCAAACAATGGTAAAAGATCATGAATCCAAAGACACGGTATGATACTATGGAATTTGGCATAATTGTTGAAAGATCAAAGCCTTTACACTATAAGATCGTGAGACTCTCAAAGCCTAAATTTCGTCTACATGATAAAGAATTGTATATGTTCCACTATATTAGAACTGAGTTATTTGACTTAATGAATTAGGATTGAAAGTTATTGGATGAAGTGAAGTTGCCACAAGAGGAGTCCCTTCATCATATGTCAAAAATATTCGTGAATGGTTCACTTCATTGGCTTAGAAGAGAAACGTATTGTATTTGATGTGAAAAGGGAGAGCTATTGCTTGTTTCCACTTCCCCTACCAGTCTCTGAGGGAAATGATAACAAAGATATCCTGCTAAGAATGGACACCTTTTCTATGAGTCACCCTCACACTCGATGACTCTGTATCGAAAAAAGGTGCCTATGCTTGAAGTGCCTCATCATAGTCGGCACCTAGGTAAAGCTAGCTAAGGGTGTCTTCATCAGGAAAACACACTCTTAAGCTATTAGTATACAAGTAACTATACATTTTTATTTAAGGTGAAGTTGGCTTTAAGCTTTGCGACCCGTGGCCTATTAGAAACTAACTTCATATTCTTACGGTAACAAAAGAAATGTATATCCATTCTAGTTTTTATGTTGTCCTTTGTCTTTCTTTTCACGTCTATAACCGTGTTAAAAATATGTTCAAACATGTTCTTTTTATATGCATGACATCCAGATTATAGCGGAGAAGATTAATCTTTCAATAAAAAAGCTCCCAAAAAATACTTTGATTTACCTAATTATAGGTCATATCAAAACCAAGAAACTTCTGCTTACTGGATTGAAAACCAAACACAATGCCCTTGTGTTGTAAAACCACATCATACAATTCTTCATCTAATGGTACCGGCGGTGCAACATCCCTTTCAACTCTACCTACAAAAAAGTCATTTATGTTCTTTCTGTACTTATGATTGGTTAGCAAGAACCTCTAATGACAATAAAAAAAAAATGATTTACCACCATTTGTTAAGGTGAATGCCTTGTTATTTTTCATATAGTATGGACATGCTAATTTTCTATTAGTGCTGCAATAAAAAATCATCTTATATGTAGAAAAATCATTGATAGTCCACATCAAACCATCTTCATCTAAAGATTTTGTTTTTTTATACTTTATATATCAAAGCCCTAAATGACCACAACTGACTCAACTCATCAATCAAAGGTCGAAAACAAATATTTATATTCCTACATAGACTATTAAGACTGAGTATGACCATAGATAAGAACATAAACTCCAGCCCCATACGCATCTTTAGTGCCAACTTATAAATTAAGAGTATCACTAACAAATAAGAATAAGGTGCAACAATTAACCTGAATGAATTGAATCCATCTGTACATAACACAACACATATATTATATGGTTCTATTAAAAACTAAGGATGCACCCTATTAAACTACTTTTAGGCTTCACCATCAAAAGGGTGAATGATGCCATATTATATGCTTCATAGTTTTTGGAGATATGAATAACTTTTGTAGTCTAAGAGTGATTGGAAAACATCTTAGTTTTCTATGTGTGACAAGAGTCTTTCTCTTACTAGATTTATACTAAGCATGCCCACGGGTTCTGCATATGATAAGTTTTATATTTTCATGGTAGCACAACATGTAAAAGTTTGGATACATGTCAATTTTCTGATATCTTAGGCCGACGGGTTTCATCATGGATTTAGCAGCATAAAAGTTCTCTCTTAGCCTCTTCTCTCGAGGTAAAATTCTTGTCGCTCATTTGACAATTCTATCATAACTGACCTCACACAACCCATGATCTGACTTGATGGTAAACACCTATACAACAATCGATAATTTACTCTGATTTGTGCACCCATCCCATAATGGTTCGTTGGAATATTTCAAAAGTTAAAAAAAAACATAATTGCATCTAAATTTAATTCTTCATCTATAATTAAACATTCACTTGCATAATCTTGATTTATTCTCATTGCATCCATCACCATACTCCTATAATGATCATTATTATTATCTATAAATCCATACATATTGCTAGAACTAGAAGTTGAACCAACCATCCTTTTTATTATGTTAACATCAGGTTCTCCATGTTAAACCAACATAAGTATTTTTTTTATAAACCTTTTTTATAGAAGATACATTGTAACAACTTCTGGATTGAGAAACTTTTTTTATTTTTGTTCCTCTTACATGGACATTAAATACTATCACCACTAATATTTTTAGGATAAGATATTGCATAATGAATAAAACCCTCAACTCCATTATAATAATCCATCTTGCGCAACATTTCAAGTGAAAATCAATAAATCAAAAAAAATCATTATTACTTATATGAAACCTATATACAATATTGATAACAACATGTATTAATTAATAATGTGAACTAAACAAATTATCGGTACCCAACTAATTAGCTATCATTGGTTGAATTCAAACTTATTCAATCTATTTTAATAGTACCCTTTAAACATTATCAATTTTCTCCAAGAAATTTAAATTCCTCCAAATTTACCAAAAAATTCAACTTAACAATAAAATTGATAAAATATGAAACAAACCCATTGAATAACTCATTATTTATATCATTATATAGAATACCTAAGTTACAAAATCAAACTCAATTTCATCAAATGACAAACAAATAAATTTTTTTCAAAATATCAAACAAACCCTATCATGTACAAATCATGCATTCATACAATAAATTTCTATAGAAAAAAGCTATAAAAACAAGAAAAGTCACAAACAACTATATATACTCCATAAAAATGCCAAAAAATAACATAAAAATGCGTTACAATAAAAATGGATAGGTTTGCATACTTGATGTGGTGAATCTTAAAAAACTTGAACAAGAACAAGGATATTGATAGACTGGGTGTTGGGGTGGTTGGATTTGTGATTATGGAAGCTTGATTTATGATAAAATAAAAGGGGGAAGGGTGTTGTTTTCTGCATAAAGAAAAAGGAAGAAGAAGAAATGGAAGAGGGGGAGAGGGGGTGTCGTTTGGCAAGTTATAACTTAAATATTACCAATTGACATGTTAGATTTGTCATTGGAAATAATGAGGGAATTCTTGCCTAATGCTTTTTCTTTCCTTGAATTCCACTTGTAATTCCTTTGGTATTTACTGGCACGAATGGAAATAGCGACGTCATGTTTCATTAGTAAATGTCACTGTAATTTACCAATGATATTTTTTTATGTTGTTATTTCCATTTCTATTTGATAATTTTCTTGTAACGTTTGAACACAAAATGCCTATTCTCTCTTGTTTTTATTACCAAAGGCAACAAGCCAACAAATATTAGATATATTATGTTTGATGCTATTAGAAAATTGTATGGTAGTTAGAGTCATATAGTTCATATACTATTTTGATTAGAATCCACTAGTATATTGGCCCGCACTCTGTTGCGGGTCAAATCAATTTTTTAAAAAAATGTAAAAAAAATATTAAAAGCAGGAAGAATTTTTTAACTGTGTTATTAAATATGACCAAGTGGGTTAATTTTGAGACCTCTCGATTTAGCTCTTTACCTAACTCAAGTTTTTAATTAAACCATGTGGGAGCTAGCTCGACTTAAATCGATCGATTTCATAGTCGAAATGCAACCTTGAGAATCAATAAAAACATGATTTTGCTTTTAAAAAAACTTCAAGATGATAATTTTTAAAAAATATTAAGACAATGAAAGATTGGATTGACCTCGGTCTCCCCGCGACTCGAGTCATGAACTTTATTGTGTTTAATAACTTATTTTATAACTTTTTTTTATTTAATTGTATGATAAAATAGATGCTCATAAAATTAAACACCAACCTAAAAATAGACACTTATTTGAAACAATTATCCCTACAGAAAATAAACAAAAATCCATAATGCAGTCTATTTCCCAACAAATCCAATATTAAAAGATGAAATCAAAAAAGAATAAATTAAAAATAATTAAAAGACAAAGAAAAAAGCATATCCTATCGGTAGGTAAACTCGTCAAACTTGTGAACTGCGTTCTGGACTCCACTGGGATTATAATTTTTTTAAAAAACTATTTTTTATTTAACTATATGATAACAAAAATAGACGATTGCGAAATCAAACACCAATCCAATATCAAGATGTTTTTTTAGATCATGATAACCTCATAAAAGGCGAAACAAAACCAATTATAGAACTGAATTCCCAATCAACCTAGTATCTAATGATAAAATAAAATAAAAAGTAATTAAAAAAAGTTAACCTTGTTAGACCAGCGAACCAAATCAACCAGCCAATCCTGTGAATAGTTCCATGGACTTTATAAAGTTTAATAACATAATTTTTCTCTGGAACTAACTATATGAGAAAAATAGATGATAAAAAAAGTCAAGTTGAATTAAAAAAAAAGACACCCAACCAAACTTGTAAACAGGACAACATAGGTTACCTTAACAAACTCGCAAACCATGTTAATTTTCTAAAAAGGTAAAATAAAAGGAAACAAATTATGAAGCCAAATTCTCAACTATCCCAATAATAAAAAATGAAATCGATAAAAAAAAATTTAATCATAAAAAAAATTCAAAAAGAAAAACAAAAAGAAAAAAATAAAGAAAGCAAAACATTATGGATTACTATTGTCATGCACAATGTAATGCGTATAGGTGAGTGGTGGTTTTCTCACACCCTTTAATTTTTGTTACTTTGTAAAGTTTAATAACATGACTTTTCTCTAAAACTATTTTTTTTAATTATATGAGAAAAAATAGACTATAAAAAGGTCAAGTTCAATTAAAAAAAGACAACCCACCAAATTTGTAAACCGAGGCAACTTGAATTACCTTGGCAAAACCGTAAACCACACTAACCTCATATAAAAGCTAAATAAAAAGAAGCAAATTACGAAGTTAAATTCTCAACAATCTCAATTTTAAAAGATAAAATTGAAAAAAAATCGTAACAAAAATTCAAAAACAAAAAACAAAACAAAACATTGTGGATTACTATTGTAATTCATAGTGCAATGGGTGTTGGGTGAACATTGATTGCCTCACATTCTTTAATTTTTGTTACTTTATAAAGTTTAACAACTTGATTTTTTTCTAAAACTATTTTTTTCATTAGATGAGAAAAAAATAGAATATAAAAAAGTCAAGTTCAATTAAAAAAATAGAAGAAAAAAAGAAACCCTACCAAACCCATAAACTAGGCAACTTAAAATATATTGACAAACTCGCAAATCATGCTGGCCTCATAGAAAGATAAAATAAAAAGAAATTTTTTTTACAAAAACAGTTTTGAAAAAAATCATAAAAAAACATGTATTCAAGGAAAAAAAACACTGTAAATAATTAATTGCTACAATGCTTTCATTTAGTTTATGTTAATATTCTAGGTTTTTCTAATCATTGCATATATAAATATTCATTTGTTATTCGTATGCAAGCGAGACACATTTTCAGCGGTGCAAAACAAAATCCCCCAATGGAAGATAATGCCTTGTTTGTTTCCAGGAAAACAAATTCCTGGAATTCATTTTCCTTATTTTCCCATGTTTGGTAACAATACGGAAAGCTAGTCAAAAGAAGGTTAATTCCGGTCACAAGAAAAAAAGTAACTTTAATAAGAGGAAAGTGTTTTCCTTTTGATAAGGAAAGGAAAGCACTTTCCTTTCTTTACATTAAACACATCTTCTCAAATCACTATCTCTCTCTGTCTCTTTTTGAAAACAATTAAAGTAGGAACAATTGAAGCATATTCCTCTTATTTCAGGTATTTTTTTCCTTTATTATTTCCTTTATGTTTTTATCTTCTTCGTTTAGATCTGTAAGAATTATGGCATAAATTGTTTGATCTTCTTGTTTAATTTGTTGTGTTTGTTTCGAACAAAACTGTGTTTCTCTGTGTTTTTTTCCATGTTGTTCAAACAAACCATGATAAATCTGCTACCTGTAATATTTTTTCTATAACACAGTTTTCTTCTTCATCTTACCTCGTCACATGCGGCTAGTTCACATAAACTAAACAAACCAAATTCATTAAGCAAGCCATAAAAAACACATTTTTTCCATGACATAGTTTTCTTCTTCATCACTTACATTCAGCAACTCACGTTTGTAATCAAACAAACCAAAAAAACTCATAGATAACAAAATCCCCAAACTTCTCCATCAAAAAGTAGTCCTTACCCTGTTTCCTCGTCCCCGGATCCAGCCACCATATCCACTCCCCTCTCAAAAAAAGATTCATGTTTCCATAACATAACCAACGGATAATGCCCGGGTGGAAGCACAAAGAGAGAGAGTCAAAGTAAAAGGGGGGAATCAGTGAATGTGTAGAAAATCAACCCTTGCTCTTTTTTTTTTCAAGTCCCAGCATTATTAGTACAAGTAGCCGGGGAGAGAGGGAGGAGAACTGGGAAGGAGGAGCAGGTCTTTGAGGTCTAGCCCTCTTGCCCTTTGAATCTTTGATCTTTGTCCTGCTTCTTTGTGCATAGAGAGAGGAAGTTAAGGAATTAGAGAAAGAACATGGGAATGGCGAGAGAGAACAAATGAAGAGAGAGAACAGGGGAATTAGAGAATTAGAGAACCTATTATTAGAGGGGAATCAACTGAGATCGAGATGAAGTTTAATAAGGGAAATTAGATAACAGAACCTAAACATAAAAATGTGGATAACACCTCCACCATAGAAAAAGAGTGATTTTTGCCACAATTATTGCTTTATTTTGCTATATTTATAAATGTATATATGTGCTTGTTTTATTTTGCTTTGATTAATTCATGATTAGTGTTTGATTATATTTGTTACATATGGATAAATTTGTGAGACAATGTCGGTAATTATATGAATTTCATTACGCAATGTCTATTGATCGTTGTGAACTTATGAATTGTATAGTTTTTCAAACGGTTTTATCATCGAGTAATTGAATTTTATGGTCTTAAATAATATATTTTAAAACCTTGTTTGTTTGGGGAATCAGATATCATTGTCATAACTATTATACATTGTCAGTTTCTTTGAGCATAATTTATTGTATTGATTGTGTAAGTATTTTATATGCTTTTTTTAATATTTATTTCCCCGAATTTTTAGGTTTTTGTTATCAGAAAACTTCATTTTCATGTTATGGATAGTAAGATAATTCATCCAGCATGTATGAGAGCAACTGTAACTGTGATAGCTACAGGGGTAGCTATTATTGAATAAGAAAGAAATATAATTTATATACTAAGAGAACCACGTATAAATGCAATTGCTCAACGAGAATTCTATATTGACAGCATTTTGAATCGAGGTGATAGACATTGCATTGAACAAATTCGTATGAAACATGTTCTCTTTTATAGATTGTGTGATGTTCTCACAAGTCGTGACCTATTACGATCAACTTAAAATGTGTTTATTAGGGAGCAAGTAATTGTGTTCTTACAAATTATAGGTCAAAACCAAAGATTTCATTTTATTAGTGGTATATACTATAGGTCTGTTGAAACTATTCATCGTTACTTTAGAATTATTTTAAAAGCAGTTCTTAAGTTATGCAAACACCTTATTAAAGATCCAGAGGATACAGTTTCAGTAGAGATAATGAATAATCAAAGATTATATCCTTATTTTAAGGTATGAGAACAATACCAATATTATTATACAGTAATTAATAAAATCTAGAAGAAAAGGTTATAAATTATTTTTTCATGTTTATATAGGATTGTGTGGGAGTAATTGATGGTACCCATGTTCTTGCAAATGTTCCTGTGGAGATTCAAAGAAAGTTTCGAGGTCGAAAAGAAGGAACAACACAAAATGTTTTAGCAGCTATAACTTTTGATTTAAAGTTTATATATGTTTTAGCTGGCTGGGAAGGAAGTGTACATGATTTACGGGTTTTAGGTGATGCATTATCAAGACCTAGTAGTCTAAAAATTCCAGAAAGTATATAATAAAGTATGTATTATATGCAATAAACATAGAAAATGTCTTATTAGATAAAGATAGCAGTAGGTTTTTTTTTTAATTTGTAGGGAATTTTATCTTGGTGATGCTGGTTACGGTATTCGAAAAGGAATAATTTCTCCTTTTCGTGGAGTTCGATATCACTTGAATGAGTTTACAGAACGTTCACCAGAAAATAAAAAGGAGCTATTTAATCTTCGACACTCTTCATTGAGAACCGTTATTGAGCAAGGGTTTGGTATTTTGAAGAGTCGTTCTAGATCAATTGATGGAAAATCTTTTTGGTTTTATGAAACACAAGTAGATGTTGTGCTTGCATGTTGTATTATTCATAATCACATAATGAAAGTTGATCCTTATGACTTTTTTATGGAAGAAATATGTTCGGAAAGTGAACCAATTAGACGAACAATCAATTTAAGTCAACGGGAGGAAAGGGAAGAGAATAGGGAGTAGATAACAAAAAGAGAAATGATTGCATCAACCATGTGGAATGATTATAACACTCAAAGAAACTAGTAATTGAGTGTTAATTATATGTGTTTGTTTTTATTATGTCTTGCTTGAGTTTATATTATCTTTGTTATGTATTTGGAGTAGATGTTGACTTTATTATAATTAATTTCTTATGTATTTTATGTATTCTTTTTTAAATATTAATTATAGTTTTTATATGAAATTTATTAAATCTAAATATTGTATGATTTTATTTTGTATAAATTTTTAATTTCTTTTTTGTAGAAATGAGTTCCACACAGAATGAAAAATGCAAGGGTAAGCACTTCACATAGTCTAAGCCTATGTCTCACATGTTACTTGAGATATTAGCTGAGGATGCACTTAAAGGAAGCAAACCTTCTTCCACCTTTAATCAGAATCTTTTGTTAAGGTGGCTACAGAAATTAGTCAAAAGTTCAACGTGCAATGTGAGTCTAAGCATATGGACAATCATCTCAAGATTGTGAAAAAAGAATGGGGGAATAATAACCAAACTTAAAAATAAAAGTGGCTGTGGCTGGGATGATTGTTTGAAAATGATTACAGTTTCGAAAGATGTATATGATGAAGAAGTAAAGGTATGATAAATATTTATACTCTTTGTAATTTTTATATTTACTTTTGTTTCTAAAATGTTATACAAGGAACTAAAAAATTACATATTCTAAACTTTATGAACATGCACATCCTAATTATGACAAGTATCTCAACAAAAAACTTGATATGTACGAGGCAATGGCAATTGTTGTTGGAAAAGACATGGCAACCGGAAATTATGCCAAATCATATGCTGATGTCAACTTGGAAGAGAACACTGAAGAACAATCAATTTCAATTGAAAATGAAGGGGAATATGAAGAAACTTCTAAGGGAAAAGAGACATCTTCCTCTAGTACACAAAAGAGGCAACATAGGAAGAGAAATCGCATGTATGAAGATGATGGTGTTTAAATGTTGTCTAAACAGATTGGAGATGTAGCATTTGCAATTCAAAGCCTCAGCAAAAATCAACTTGATGTTAATGCGCTATATACAGAAGTGATGAAAATTGAAGGCTTTGATGAGATCACTATTGGGGATGCATTTGATCACTTGGTCCAAAATGAAATGTTGGCAAAAGCATTTATGGCCAAAAAATGCTAATTTGAGAAAAATTTGGGTTCAGAATTTTGTGAACCAACACTACTACAGGCGCTTGCTAAGATGATTTGACTATGATAAGAAAGTATATGTTTGTTATTTGACAAGTATGTTTACTTGTTTAATTCGGTCTAGCATGTTTATGTTTGTTAATTTGAACTAATATGTATGTATATAACATCGAAACTTAATATTTATGCACGACTATGTTTGATGTTAGATATTTATATTTATTTCTTGATGTTTATTTGATATATATTAAAGGGATAATTGCCTATATCCATAAAAAAAAATCTTTATCCAAAAAACCCTTCAAAGTATTTTTGTATTTATTTATCTTTTAAAAAAATCTTCATACCAAAAAAACTCAAATATCTAACTCTTACCATAAACTAATTTGGCTTTCTTCATATGAAAAAAAACTTATTTTAAGCTTTTAAAATTGAAAAAAAATATATTAATAGGTTTTACTTTAGAAATATTTCACAAGGTTATTTCTCTATAATATGATATGACATATATAGTTATATTTTATAAAATAAGTTATATATGAATATAAGATATAATAAAAAAATTCATCATTATACTTTTTAGATTTCATTCTTTTATTGTAAGTGATGAAATATTTATATTAAATATTTTATATATATTAGATAAACTTGAAAAAAAAATTAATTTATTAATAAATTATTTTCCAGTTCATTTTTTATAATATAACCAAATACTGAAAAGTATTTTCCAATTTATTTTCCATAATAATACTAAACATCAAAAAATAATTCACTTTTTAAAAAATCACTTTTTTAAAAAAATAACTTTCTACCAAACACACAGACTAAAAAATTAGTTCATTTTCTACATCGAACACCTTTGATTAATCTGCGTATAAATTTTGAGGTACACTAACGCACCTCATCCATTAATTTGACAAGTAACTGATGAATCTTGGCAGCTATATGTTGACTTTAAAATTAGAAATGAGTGATTTACAAGCAATGATGTTGATTCTTCAACCTGACAAAAGCAAACGAAATATTCCAATTTCATGTGGACCTCCGTATTCCCCTGGGTTTTTCTTGTTTTCTTGAACCACTCCCCCTGGGTTAGCTTGTCGCGGTTGCCCGTTTCTTCTCTTCCAAGAATTACCAGTAATTACAGTGCGGAGTGAGACGTGAAGTTACTTCCATATGCATCACATTGCGACATGGATTATCTTTGGGGCGATCTTTCGCCATCGGCTCGCCTACGAGAGCTGACAACAATCGCACGTCTTCATTTTTCATTTTGCAAAACTAAGATGTTCGTCGGCAACACTGTTGTTTAAAAGTAGCTCAGTACTGTCCCTCCAAATTCGTTAGTTTTCTATATATGCTAGCAATGAATTCTTAGTTTTCTTTTTAAAGACAAGAGTTGTGTCCCTGTTCAATGTAGTTTATTACTTTATTGTGCCAACCCAGCTACTACTGATCGATTAATCACCCCCAGTATTTCATTATGAAAGCAAACCGCCTAGAATTCATTCAACAGGGCTTAGCCTCAAGGGACTCGTGGTGATTCTTTTATATGTAGAACGACTTGAAATTCACAAGTCTGTCCCAAGTTTCCTGCTTTGTAATTGATTAAGATCATATATTATAACAATAATTTGCTGAGGGTGCTCAAGAAACCCTTTGCGCTTTTTCGATACAAACGCATAAACAAGGCATTTGCAAAGTTATACTGCTAATATTTACAAATTACAGCCCTTCCAAAGTACAAAACATTTTCTGTAACTAAACTAAACAAAACAACTATTGGAAGTTCATTTTGAGTATTTCTGCTGCGGTTGTCTAATCTCATGCCACTGTCTCCATCTAAAAGTACCTGCCAATAATAGACTTCAAAGTCGGAGCTATAACATCAACAAAATATTTTGACAAAGAGGGGAACTGTTTTACTTAACACGTGAATGCACCATCAATTTATCTGTTGTTGGCCTATTCACTTATTTTCAACACCATATCTATCCATGCCTTGAAGCCCAAGCTGGCCACCAAAATCATGTGATCCATGGATCCCATAGCGTCACTGTACCCCGCTTTCCATGGCATTATAGCAGGGTTCCCTGCTGCCAGTGATTCACGTACTATTCAACTCGTGTCATGAAGACACTCTACCCGTGAAATTGTCTTTTTGTTTTGGGTATGTGAAGAGAAGCCCAACCTAGGTGATGGATACTCCCTCCACGTTGGCGCGTTCTCTGTCACGCACCAAACCTTAACAGACTTGTCTAAACTCCCACTATACACTATCCACCGCTGATCTCCTTCGTCAGATTCTTGATCTTCTACAACGGCTAGGCATTTCACTGGCCCACCATGACCAGTCAAAACTGCCAAGCAAGTATGGACGCCGCCACCTTCCCTACGCCACACACAAATACTTTTATCAGCGGACCCACTGAACACCAGATTACCAGCCGACGCCAAGCAAAGGACGGCCATTTTGTGGCCCCTGAGGACCCCACCATGTGACAAGAGCTTTTCACGTTCCCAAAAATTTACCAACCCAGCGGATGAACCACAGTAAATTACAGCTGATTCTTGATTTACCGAGAGCGCTGTCACGGCGTTTTCATGTTTTAACAGTGTTTGAACCAAAAAATGCCGAGTTCCTGTCCCTTGTAGCTCCCTTCTCCATGCTTTCACTGTTCCATCAGCTGAGCCGGTAAACACCAAAGAATCGAACCCGGTGACAACTGAATTTATAGCATCGTCGTGGGCGTTGATTGATTCAAGGCATTTATAGTCTGAAACTCGCCAAACTTTTAGGGTTTTGTCCCAGGATCCTGAGTATAATAAACCCTGATCTTGATTCAGGCTTAGGCAAGAAACTGCGTCGAAATGCTTGATACGTAAAACATTGCGATGTCTACGAACTTCTACGTAGTTCTTGGGATTCAAAGAGCCTTTGACGCAATCTTTAAGAGTTGGCAAGGTCCCAACTCGTCTGTAAACACTTGGGTTTCTGGTAGATATCGTCCAGACTCTGATCTTGCCATCTTGATGACAAGTGAAAATCTTTTCACCGCACACAACAATGGCCTTAACCAATCCACTGTTGGATTTAAACCCTGAAAACTCCTTCAAATTCTTCCATACACGTACGTTCTTGCTATCGGAGCCAGTGTATAGAAAATCACCAGAAGCAGCTATAGAATAAACATGACCTTCTTCACGTGAAATTGATCCAACAAGGCCATTTTTAGAGAGCTTATGGCTGATTGGAGATGGTATTATCCAAGGAGATTTAGTGTATGGAGACAGTTGGCTCCATGGGGAGAGGTAAGGAGAGAGCTCACCACTTGGTGGGGTGAAACTGCTGTAATATCTAGGACTCATATTGGTTGAAGTTGGGCTGTTTTTGTTGCTTGATTCTTCATCATCTTGATTAAAAATTGCAGGATCGGAATGCAAGAGAGCACCGAAAGTTGGTCGGTGTATTGAGAGTTCTGCAACCATGGTGCTGATGCCTCTTTCGTGTTTCATGGAAAGCAAATCAGTAGCAGAGGGTTCTATAACAATTCAGGAACCAGGAGTTTTAGCTAGAAAGAAGCTTGAGAGATTCTTGAAAAAAAGTTGAAAGCATTAGGCTGGAACGGTTTGAGAAGGGCTAAGGTTTCTATACATATTAATGGACGATTCAGCAGTGGTTGGTGATCTAATGGCGTATAGGTAGACACGTGGAGATTAACGGCAGTAATCATTACTAACCGGGAAACTGGTTGTGCCGGTAATAAGGAAACTATGAATCTATAGAAAATTTTGCAGTATGAATGAATAAACGGCCGTTTTTATTTAATTTGTTCGCAAAGGCGTTTAGTATTTACACGCTAGTGTGTGTGTGTGTATTATATTTTGGGAAAATATTTTTGGATTTTCTTTCTAGAACATGGACTCACGGGTAATCAAGAAAGTATCATTACATGCAAACTGCTTTCACATTGTTGGACTTCATGTTCCCCTGGAAAAGAAAATCTTGACCTAGCTAGGACTCGTCAGGATGTTCTGTTTTTATACCTGACCAGCATACGCAATGTCCTTTCTTACATGTTAAAGCCATTATCGTTTTGGAAGCGAGGATATTGTTTAATTGTAGCTTAATTATCAAGACAAATAAACCAGCTGTTATTTGTTTTATTATTCATACCATGCTTCTCAGCAACCTTTACATTATCGGCAAACAAGAAATCATGCGATGAGTTGCGACAACAACGTTAAAGAATGCTACTCAAGCTCACTAAATTTGCTTTCTGAACGCTTTTGGGACAGTCTCGCCGTTCCAATCCATGCATTGTATTGTTAATCATTCTAGCCATGCTAGTTAACTACTTTACACGGGATTCTCCCTCTTCCAAAACACTATTAGTTCTGTCCATCGGATTAATAAAAACTATTCAAGAATTATTTCAAACTAAAATCTTGTGGATATTCTTTGAACTTAAAACTTATACGGACCTACACTATACTGTGATTAATTTTTATTATATAAATAGGGATGATTATATTCAAACTCATGACCGCTTAGTCATCAAAGCTCTAATACCATGTCAAATAACCATTTCAATTAAAAAATTTAAGCTATTAGATAAGATCCTAAAATATAATTTATATTATTTTCTAACAAAAACAAATAAGAAAAAGTAACAAAATCATGACCATTGGATCATGATTCTAATACAAGATCGATAGCGGATCTGTTTTTAAAGTTTGTAATTATTTTTTAATATCATTATAGCCAAGGTTGTTAAAAATATTTTTTTGACACGACATGAAAAATACAATATGAATTCAAATCATAAAATTGTAAGTAATTTTTTTAACTAATTATATATTGACAATTCCAGCCAAGAAATTAAATTACATTAAAATCTGATAAAATGAGTCAATAATATTATAATCAATGAGTGATCTAAATAAAATGAGAGAAATAAATAATATGAATCAATAAATTAATGACATGGAGAAATCAAAAGTCTTATAACAAAATTTTCAATGTAGGGGAATCACTAAATGATAGGAAGTACATATGAACCTAATGGTTCCCTTTTGGGTTGAAAGTTAATGAGTTTAAAATAGTAATTAACTAACATAAATTTAATAATGAAATAAAACTCCTAGACAATAGTTAATACGTTAGAAAAAATTCAAACTAAAAATAAATAAATAAATAAAATAATAAAAAAAGTCTTCATGTTAAAATTTCTCCATGTAGCCCGAATCTCCAATTTTTGCATATTCTTTACAGATTTGAGTCCTGATTTCAAACATATTGTTCTATCTTATCTGGATGAATTACTAAACCTACGATATGTGGTTGAAAAGCTTCAGATGTCTAGTTTTTAGCCCAACTTTAGTCTCATAAAACTTCTACTGGTAGCTCCAGATATATCCCAAACAGTACACGAATGTCTAGTTTGACATATTTGATAAGATTCATCTACTAACTTTGAACCTCTGAAATATTATGTTTCCAAACTCCATTTGACCTGAAAATTTACCACAATATATTTTCACGTGTCTAATATTTTCCTGTAAAATTTTAGCTCTATTCAATGTACGGTTTGAAAGATATGTCAAATCTCACAAAACTGGTCAGCAAATATTTTAATACTAAATTTGGACCTGACTTGATTTATATAAAAAATTTAGTAAACTTGTAAAATCAGATTGAGTTTACCGATTTGGCATGAGTTAAGTCCAATTTTACTGGTTTTCTCGTAAAATTTCAGCTCTATTCAATGTACAATTTGAAATATATGTCTAATCTCACAAAACTAGTTTACACATATTTTAATACTAAATTTGGACCTGACTTATTTATATCATAAATTTAGTAAACTCATAATATCAGATTGAGTTTACCAATTTTATCGTTTTTGTATAAGTTAAGTTTGATTTTACTGGTTTTGAGTTTTTAATCTAATTTTACTTGTTAAATATCTGTTAACTCATAAAATTATATAATATTACGAGTGAAATCCTCATTATACCCAAAATGATTATAGCTAGCTCAATTAATAATTTGTCAACTAAAGTTGCTTCTTTTCCCTCCAATCATCACTTTCTTTTCTTTCTTTTTTCTTTTATTTGAATGTCTCCGATTATCGCATGGGAGAAATAAATAACATTACAGTATAATATTTTCACGTAAGTCATAGGTTGGTGAACCACACGCTATTAAATTCCTCTTCCAAAACTCCTTGTCGCCCCGTAGCCGCTTGTGGCCAATTTCATGCCTCTGGGCGCACCAAATGTCAAACCCTTCTTTCTTTTTGTGGCTGACACCTGCATCTCTCCAATCGGTAAAGGACAGAGACCTCCGTTATGTCCATCGCAGGCTCACAAAGCTAACGCCCACGTAACGGTTTCCCTTGCAACACAGCTTTATCTGCTTTATAGCCACGTAACCTAAGAGTGATTTCAACCACCAGTTATGAACCAACACGTGTGCACTTAGGTCATACTACGTTAGCATGACGGCATGGCACCGTTGGGTGTCTCTAGCCGCTGGTGGAGGGAGTCCGGTCATTTCTAACTTGCGATAAAAAGTTGTTTTTTTATTTTTTTTTGTTTAAAAATATATTAAAATAATATTTTTTAATATTAATATATTAAAAATAGTAATTTAAATTTAAAAAAAATATTAAAAACTTTCAAAAACATGTTTGCATTGCAATGATAATTGCTGCCTTCTTCAGTCAACAAATCAATAGGATATGTATCTGTATCTTAATTTGATTGACACTTGGCAATTTTGAGAACGTCACCAAATTCCCTTGCTAGTTTATATAAATGAATAAATTTTTGGGAAACTAAATTTACGATACAGATGAAATTGAAAGAGTAGAAAGCTAATAACACAAACTAAATTAAAAGAAAAGTGTGGGGTTTCTTGTATAAATAAAATAAATATTGGGCCATAGGGGTAAATAAAAAATTATATATATAAGCATGAATAGTGTTTTTCGAAACACCATAGTTGCCGACCAAAGAAGTGGAAAATGAAGTTAGAAAAGTTGTGAAGAAATTAAACTTATGAAAACTCATCATAAAAACACAAAAGAGAGGTAGATTAAGAAATAAAAGTGTGTTAGGGAGAGAATTGAACATGAAATTGGTAGATTCAAGGCCCAAAATCTTAAAAAAAATATGGTTAAGGGTTTTTGGAGGGGAGAAAGAAGAGTGATGGAAAAAAAAGAGGGTATTTTCAAGCTTTCGACCTTTCTTTTCTTTGAATTTGCAGGTAAGAAACTTTCCAAAAACAATTTATTTAAATGGTTTTTGTGTGTAATGTTTAATGAGAAGTATTAGGGTATAGAGATTCTTGAAATTGAAAGCCTAGTTAGAGTGTTAGATGATGTGTTTTGATTATTAATTAATGTTTAATTATATGAAAAATGATTGGTAACAACTAAATTTGAAAGGATTGAAGAGAATTTATTCCTCTTTTTAGGCAAAGCTTTCAGCCACATAAAAAAAAAAAAAAAGAAATCGTTGTTTGGATTATTTAATGCAAATGATAGATTTATTGTGTAGAATTGTATGTTTGAATGAAAAATATTGGGTGAAGTGATTGAAAAAAAAAATGCTTGTATGAAGGAGACAATTTCAGCTAAGACCAAATTAATTAAGATGGTTAATTTACTATGGAGTGTGATTATTAACATGTAAATTAAACTATTGATGGATAAATTAGAGATTTGTATTAAGAAAAATTAAAATGGAATATTATTCCGCATTTATGCATAAGTTTTTGAATAGGAAAAAGAAAACAAGAAATTTACGTTCAAATTGGAAAATTTGTTTATGATGTGTAAATGAGAATTTGGATTATGTATGGGTAAAGATTTGAAATTTATAAAATATATGTATTGGTACATGTAAAATTGTTGGTATGATTAAACAACATGGAGCGACTAACAAAGCTCAGGTTCTAAGGTTAGTGTTAAAAACCATGACTTTTTATTATATATTTAAAGTTAAGAATGATATTGAAGTTCTGATTATTATAACTTATAGTATCTTGTAACATGTCGAGTGAGTTATCTTAGAATAGAAACTAACGCTCGGTTTAGGTATGTCGAGTTAGTTATACTAGAATAGAAACTAACGCCTAGTTCGAGCATCTCGAGCTAGTTATCTTGGAATAGAGATTAACGCCTAGTTATATTGGAATAGAAACTAACATCTAGTTCGAGCATGTCGAGCTAGTTATCTTGGAATAGAGTTAACATCTAGTTTGGGCATGTTTGGTTGGTTATTCTAGAATTTGAAATTCACATTTGGATTTAGAAAATACAGATAATTATTTTGGATAAAGGTCGATGTACAATGTTAAAAAAACACTCATTATGAAAATAAAATTTTTTACAAGAATAGACTAAAATTATTAATGACTTAGATTGTGAATT
>Ga0325405_1000984_pt1 | contig 28633 bp, 10 predicted proteins | sample PopdelMetagenome_21_FD_205663 | JGI IMG/M metagenome (GOLD analysis project Ga0325405, IMG submission 205663) | Populus deltoides microbial communities from Bellville, Georgia, United States - Xylem-Control-R2 | ecosystem: Host-associated > Plants > Phyllosphere > Stem > Wood/Secondary xylem... | reverse complement strand
AAGAAACAGTTGGCTGAATATATTCCAATTAATCACCCTCACATCAAGTGCTACTAATATCTTTGCGAAAATATAGCTCAGTTTGTACATGATTTAAAATTGTTCCAAACAGTATTTTTTTAAAAAATATTTTTTTATTTTTTTATTTTTTTAATTGTTTTGATAGGATGATGTTAAAAATATAATTTCAATTTTATTTTAATATTAATATTGTCATATAATCTCCCTTTTCTCTTCTTTCTTTTTCTGTCTATGATCTACTACTTTATTGATATTGTCATTCTTTATATAATATTAAGTAATGTATTATTTTAATTTGAATAAAAAAATTAACAAATTGTCAATTATATCCAGGATGGCATGTTTACCTGAAATATTTTTTTTTTTGATAAGAAATAAAATAAAATTATACATGTATAACTTAGGGGTATTTTCAAAAATAAAAATTATCATTGTGTCATTTTGAATATAAAAACTTGATTGAATGATAATAATAGAGAATTTAATATTATATACATAACATACATAATTAAAAACATATGAGATATATTGAAAATATTATCAATTATATAAGAATAGATTGTGTCATTTATTAAAAACAATGATTTTATATTATATACTTATGTATATCAAGAAACTTTTTGGAATAAAAAATATAATTTTATCAATTTGGTGGAAAACATAATTAAAGGGTAATTTGAGAATTAAATACTATACAATGACATCATAGATACAATTAAAAATGTAAAGACATGTCACAGGCGAATATCACGGTGACCGATATAATCTTTTAAATTATTGGATAAAAAACGGATATCTGACATCTTGTTCTTTGAAAAAAAAAAGGTTTATGTTCAAGGAGTCACCATCTAGTATTATAGTCACTAGGAACCATAACTAGTCAACAAAGATTCTATGGTACGAGACTGGTTAGGCAAAAGGGAAGGTGATATCATCCCTTAAGCGTTTTACCTAAGACAGACTGCATTGCTGGTCTTGTCTTAAATTGCTAAAAGTTTGTTTTTCTCTCTTTTTTTTGTTATTCCTATAATGTTCCTGACTCTAGCATTAGTGAACATTTACTTACGAATATTTTCAACTTCAGCGTTGAAAAATATTGCACAAACCCAGAAAGTGTGATATTCCTGACTCTAGCACCAGTGAATAAGTTTGCAAGATTTAGATTTTTAATTGAAGAAGAAACAATTTTTTTTTGCCTTTCTCTTTTTGTTTACCTTCTTTTATTTACTCTTTTTAGACAAGAAGGAAAAAATACATTGCATAAAAGATTCACGTTTAACTGTAATGGTATGTAGATTGAACATGCAACACAGAAAAACAATACGCAAAGAAAATAAAATAAAATAAAACAACACGTGAGGAGACCATAAATAAATCAACGAAGATCCCCGAATATTTTTGGATTTTTTTGATATCCAAATGGAGCTCGTTTTGCTAGATATCAAAACAAAACGAGAATAAAATACATGAGAAAGACATAAGGGTGTGTTTTGCCAAACACATCCTTAGCCAAAAGTAGCTTGGGCTGGTTGGGCTTGAGGCCCAGACCCGGCCCACTCTTTTTTTGTTTACTGGGCTCGGTCCAGTCCAGTCATACAAGTTGGGCTAGACCCAGGCTCAAACGCGGTTACCCGATTTCCCTCCTTTTCTTTTTATTTCTTTTTTTTTTACCTGCAGGCGTGCGTGCACTGTTCACGCACACCTGCTACAAGAACATGGTAATTAAAATGTAGGGAGGGGGAAAACAAACTTACCTGGCGAGCTGTTGCTGGGAACAAAGCGGATGGCGATGGAGGCTGGCGGGTGGCGCCCCTGCGATGACCTTCCTCTCCTTCTAGCTCACTTCTCTGTTTGTTGTTGTTCTTTTATTTCTCTGTCTCTTTCACCCTCTCTGGTTTTTCCTCTATTTTCCTCCTTTTCTTCTCTTTTGTTTGCTATTTTTTGTCCCCCTTTTTAATCCTTTTTAGCCTTTTATAGGCGTTTCTGCTGTGGATTTTATCCTTATCTCCCCAGGATACTGATCCTTGTGTGGAGATAAGGACTTTGGGTCTTTGTGTTCTTGTTGGATCGGGACACCAATAGTTTCGTCCATGCCGGATTGTTGGTGGCGGTTTCCTTAGGGCTTTAATGGAGTTTTGTGGGACGAAAGAAAACCAAAAACGTGAAGTAGCTTGACTGTGTTGTTGGGTAGGATGGGGACTCCCTCATTTCTCCCTTTTTCCTTTTTGTTGCAGATGGTGCTTCCAGCTTCAGAAGAAGAAGAAGAAGAAGAAGAAGAGGAAACAACGCGTTGTGAAAATGACGTCGTTTTGGTCCTTGAAATGCCCATTTTCAATTTGGTCCTTGAAGTTTCGAAACTTTGAATTCAAGCCCCTGATCTTTTAATTTCAAAACCTAACCCCCTTAAAATTAAATTAAAAACAAGTGGGTCAAAATTGGGTTATAACAGTTGTCCTTTCTTTACAATACTTACGGTGTAAAGACATTGAAAAATTTATTTCATTTGGCTTTGCATAGTAAGTTTGTAAAGAAAATAAGTGTATAAGTCCTTCCTCTTCTTTTCTTTTGATTTTTTTTGAAAAAAATGGTCAAATTGTTCTAAGCAATTTTTCAAAAGGGATCTTATTGTAATAGGTGACCTGCCTAAGAAGGAAAAATACAAAGAAAGGGTCTCATTTTAATGGGTGACCTACTCAAGTGGAAAAATACAAATATTTTTCAGAAGGAGTCTTATTGTAATGGGTGACCTACCCAGAAGGAAAAATACAAAGATTTTTTAGAAAAAGGTCTCATTGTAATAGGTAACCTGCTCACAAGGGAAAAATACAAAGAAGGAGTCTCATTGTAATGGGTAACCTGCTCACGAGGGAAAAATACAAAGAAAGAGTCTTATTATAATAGGTGACCTATCTAAGTAAAAAATATGGAGATTTTTCAAAAGGGATCTCATTGTAATGGGTGACCCGCGCAAGGGAAAAAATACAAAGATTTTTCAGAAAGGGTCTCATTAAATGGAAAAAATATAGAGATTTTTCAGAAAAAGGGTCTCATTGTAATGGGTGACATACTCATGTGGAAAAATACAAGGATTTTTTTCGGGTGACCTAATTCTCATGAGCGGCCTGCCCAGGTCACAAAATTCTTAAAAGTGAAATTTTCAAAAGCATTTTCAATTTCTAGCCATTTCAAGGTGGCTTTCCTTTGATGGATTCCATCAGGGATTTCTCTTGTGAAATTTGCAAAACTCATTATTCAATGTCTCAAAGTTTAGATGATATACATGCATCTTTACCTGATTTGAAATATAGACCCCCATTTCTTCTTAATCTTCTTGTTGCTTGATTGATGAGGACTTACTATCTTTGATTTGGGTCATCTTCATTGTTTGGCTTCTGGCCCACTCAAGTTGGCCCATATAAGTCTTTTCTCATATTTGTTTACACAACTCAGCCTTCATGGTGCCCATTGTGATCTATTTGCTTGCTAGAGATTTTCTGTCTCATTGAATAATTTATGAGGATCATTCATTACTCCCTTGTCTCACTGCTAAAAACATTCAATGTCATTTGTTAAAAGACCAAGCTACCTTTTGTAAACCAAAATGCTCCCTTGTCTCATTGTAGGAAATTTTCCATTTTTTATGGTTATTTAGAAAGGATCAATTCTCCTTCTAAACATAATGTTACCCTCTTGTACTGGTCAATAACTCTAAGTGTGCTTTGTCAGTGACTCAGACAAATAATGGTTTCGAGTAACCATTCTCTCATTTTTCTCATTTTTATTTTGGTAAAGGAATATGTGTCTAAAATGAATATTGAAATCTTGATCTTGCATTTTGAAAACAAAAATTGTTTCGATGTGAGTTAAAAATAATTTGCTTTCAAAATCTTGTAACTCCCTAGTTATTTTTTATTGGAAAAAAGATTGTTTGCTCTTAGTGTTTGGCGATATTGTCATTGGTCAAAGTACATCATGAGGTGACCTTCTATTTTTATGGGTTTCAAAGTGAAAGGCCTGAAAAAAAGCTCGAGGTTTTGTTTGATAAGAATTTGTCTCTTTTTAAACACTCATTTTATCAATATGAATAATAATGAGTAGTTTGTTCTCAATGTCATGACTCTTATGAAAAAGTACTCTTCTACAAGTACATAATGTTGGCTATGGTTTTTAGCTATGAAAGAAAATGATTTATAAGGTTCAAAAATTGTTTCAAGGTTTCAAAGACTAAAGATCACTATCAGTAGTTTGACTCTTTGTGTTTTTCATCTTTTCTTTGCCACTCTTCTTTGGTTTGCCTTTTTTCATTATTTTAGCCGGGGCATACTTACTTTATTTTGTCTATCACTTTTTCTTGTGATTTGGGCATGCCCCCTAACATTTAAGTTTCTTGGGCTCCTTTCCTTTTTGGCTGTCTCATGGCTTTCCATCTTTTTTTTTTATTATTTAAAATTTTCACTTGCCTCCTAGTGTGAGGTGTGATTTTAGTCGGGATTTTTTATGAAAGAATAATTATTAAGGCTCAAAAGGGGACCGCAAGGAAAATACTTATTTTGGAATATGAAAGGAATATCAAAGATGACTTTTTCTCATTTCAAACACAAACAATTAAGATCAATAAGCTTTGACCTCGTCTAGTATGATGGTTTAGACTTTTGCAAAGAAATGCATTTCATTAGTTTATGAGCAACGAGTTCACTACATACCATTATTCATATATTTAAAATACCTGGTTCAAGAGTCATGAAGTGAGGGTGATGATTTATTTTTCTATTCGTGTTCAGAGTTTAATCACCTCAATAAAAGAGTTGTTTGATTCATGAGTCATTCTTCAAGTAGAATGTTAAAAATATTATTTTAAATAAACATCAAATCATTTTTAAAATCAAAATGCAAGTTTAATTTTTCAAAATTCCACCAGGGAAAAGATTTTGGTAAAAGAAATGAATCGCGTCTATGAGATCACACAAAGCTTCAAAAGCGTGTTTGTGAGTTCTTAGAGGGAACACCTTTCAGGATATTTAGCTATAAATCAAAAGAAAGAACGCAATTGAAGGACAAACTCATTATTTCATAGAAAAGAGGCTTAATAACAAAGATCGTATGCTAATATCTTGAGCTATGATATATAAAATGGCTAAACACTTAGCAACCATTGATTGGAATTCATGGAATCTTCCAATCATCCCTCTCCTACGAGCACCTCGATAAGTAGTGGCGGAGCCACAGAGGGACAAAAGGGGGCAATTGCCCCCTTAACTTTTTTTTATATTAAAATATTAATATATTAGTTTAGGGAATTGTTACTACAGGGAAGGAAAAAGGAAAGTTGATGTTGTTTATAATTGTTGACTTATATATTAATATAATATAATATAATATAATATATATACACAGCTTATTCCGCAAATTGTTTTTCTTTTCCCCTTTTGTTTCTATATTAAATCATTATTATCAGCTTAAAAATATGGAATCCTTGACTAACAGAGTATTTTTTGTTCCTGCCTTTCTTTTCATGAGCTGTTGTGTTGCTTTACTCTTTTCATTAGCTGTTGTTCTCTGCCTTTCTGGCATGCAAATTTCTCATAAAGTATAGTTAAGTAATTAATTTTTTTTGTTTTTTCTTTATATTTTAGGTAAATTTTCTTTATTTTTTTATTTCATTATTTAATTTTAATTTTATTCTTTTATAATTAGTTATTAAAAGTATTAGGGTTTATGATAATTTAGGGGTTTTGATATGAATATATTCTAATATGTTCAAAATAAATGTTTAAATCTACTAATTTAATCAATTAAATGTTTCTTTTCTTATTATGAAGGAATAAATTAATATTCATGCAAAACCACTATTATTGACATCTCTTGGATTGGTAGAGTAGTTTATTGAAATTTAATATTTTCACATGACTTGTATGTAAGTAAAATATCAAGTAGAAAACATGTTTTTCAAGAATTGTTCCTCTTACACATACACGAGGCATTGCTCCTCAATTAAATATCTAGAAATGATTAAGTATAATTTAATCAACATACTTATTATATGCATATAGATATGAATTGAAATAGGTTTTGATTTTGATGAATTGATGTGTATTTTGCTATGAATTTCATATAGAAGATTTAGAATTATTGTGTAACTCAATTGGTTTTTATTTAACAGTGAATTATTGTATAGTTGTGTTAATTATTATGTAGACACTAATGATGATAAAAAAATCCAGCAGGTTTATATTAAATTAACATGTCACTAGACAAGTATTTCAAGTGTAAATTCTTTGAGGATGAAGAGTCAATTAAAGCTTCAAGTCATGTAACTCAATCAAGTTCAAAGAAAAGTCATATTGAAATCAACCCCGACACTCTCCTTGCTAACCCTGGCTTAAGAAGACCAATTTATGAATACCATATAAAAGATAGGGATGCAATTCGAAGAGCTTATCTACAAAAAGGTCCTTGTCAACCTTCACACTGTGATTTTCCTCAAAAACAATTTGGGAATATTTCAACACTACGATGCTTTAATCCGGCTTGGTTTGGTGCATACCCAATATGGTTAGAGTACAACATAGCAAAAGATGTTGTCTTTTGCTTGTATTGTTATCTCTTCAAGTCAAAAGGGGGTGTTGATTCATTTGTGGGTGAAGGGTTTTCAAATTGAAAAAAAGAGAGGAAAGATTTGATCTTCATATTAGAAAGTCTAATAGTTATAACAATGCATCTCGGATAAAATATGAGAATTTGATGAATGAAAAACAAAGTATCATTACTTTGTTATCTGAGCAGACAGTAAAGAGTCAAAGTGATTATCGAACTCAATTGAATGCTTCAATAGAGTGTGCTCATTTTTTGTTGCACCAAGGACTTCCATTTTATGACCATGATGAATGTGAATGTTCAAGCAACTAAGGAAATTATCTAGAGCTCTTGCATTTTCTTTCCAGAAATAATGAAGCTATTAAAAGAGTTACTTTCAGCGAAGCTCCTAGACATAACAAATTGACTTCTCCAGATATTCAAAAAGACATTACTCAAGCTGCTGCAGAGGAGATTACAAATGTCATTATCAAAGATCTAGGTGACCATTATTTTCAATTTTAATTGATGAGTCACGTGACATATCAATCAAGGAACAAATGGCTGTTGTTCTACGATATGTAGACAACAATGGATATATAATTGAACGTTTTTTTGGCATTCAACATGTGTGAGATACAAGTGCTAGTTCACTTAAGGCAGCTATTGAAGCTTTGTTTTCTAAACATGGGCTAAGCATATCAAGATTGCGTGGTCAGGGATATGATGGAGCTAGTAACATGCGAGGTGAATTCAATGGCTTGAAAGCACTTATTCTAAATAGCAATCCAAGTGCATATTATGTACATTGTTTTGCTCACAGACTTCAATTGACTCTTGTGGCTGTTACAAAGAAGCATAATGAAGTTGGAGATGTCTTCAATTTTATTTCTAGCATTATAAACATAGTTGGAGCATCATGCAAAAGGATGGAGATGATTAGAGAAAAACAATATGCTAGAATTATTGAAGAACTTGAAAATGGAGAAATTTCTAGTGGACGAGGCTTGAATCAAGAAACTTCTCTTAGAAGGTATGGTGATACTTATTGGGGCTCCCACTATGTTATAATTATTCGTCTACTTGCAATGTTTTCATCAGTTCTTGATGTGCTTGAGATTATAAGGGAGGATGGGATGAACTCAGAATAGAGAACAGAAGCAGTCGTTTTAACAGATATTATGGAATCATTTAATTTTGTATTCATGCTTCATTGTTTGAGAAGGATCCTGGCAGTTACTAATGAGTTCTCACAAGCATTACAAAGAAAAGATCAAGACATAGAAAATGCTATGAGTTTATTGAAAACATCAAATGAACGATTCAAAATGATGAGAGAGAATGATTTGGAATCTTTATTAGAAGAAGTGTCATCTTTTTGCATCAAACATGATTTTGATATTCTAAACATAGATGATGAGTACAAGCTTCGTGGGCGTTCAAGGTGAAAATCTCAAGGGATTACAAACCTACACCATTTCTGTTATGAATTGTTTAACAATATCATTAACATGTAACTTACTAAGTTGGATGATCGTTTTACTGAGACGAGTACATAATTACTTATTTATGTGGCATGTTTAAACCCCAGTGACTCTTTCTCTACTTTCAACAAAGAAAAGCTTCTTCGCCTTGCTTTTTTTTTTTTTTTTATCCTAGTGGACCTTATGGTATTTGGTGACCAACTTGATACGTATATTATTGATCTACGTGGTGATGATGAGTTCTGTGGTATTGAAGGTATTGCTAGTCTTGCAGAGAAAATGGTAATAAGGACACCTTTCCAGTAGTCAATTGAGGTTACACATAGACCAATCTTGGCCTAATGACACTATGGCTTCATCTTCTGGACGATTGATCTCTAAGTGTTTTTATTTTTGTAGTTCTTTCTCTTGCCTTTGTAACCACTTTTGATATTGTGAACCTTAGTTTCTTTTCTTTTTCTAGTGAAACTTTTCTCCTCAGTCGAGTCAACAATCCTTCCCAATCGGATGGCTTGTTTAATCCTCCCAGCTATAACAACCATGTCAGAAAAAATATTGTGCAAAACTCCAACTAGGTATTCAAAGTATGGGGCTTTGAAAGAGTTGGCAAATAAATTGATCATCTTTTTTTCCAACAAAGGAGGATTAACCTGTGCGACTGTCTCACGCCATCTTTAGATGTATTATCTTATAGACTCCTTGTTGTCCTTTTCCATTATTTGTAAGCTTGACCTATTAAGGCCCACATCCATATTGAACTTATATTGCCTAATGAAGGCATCAACTAAGTCTTTTCACTTTTTTACCTTGATATTTTCCAACCGTATATACCAAGTAAGGGCAGCGTCACTCAAGATGTCTTAAAAGAAATGAATCAGCAGTTTCTAATCATTGACCACCTTAGCCATTTTAGTATAGTATGCTTTGACATGAGTTACAGGGCATTGAGTTCCTGTATATTTGATGAATTTAGACACTCTAAAATTTTTGGGAATGATCACGTTGGGCACCAAACACATTTTTGTGGCCTTTATATGGTCGTGTAGGCTAGTTACCTTGAATGCCCTTATCTTTTGCTCTAGGGCAGCCAATTTGTCAAGGTCATCTTCTCTTACCATCTTGTTCTTTTGAGATTCCTTCATTCTAAGATCAATGATAGATGATATTTTTATAGGATATACTGGTTGAGCAATTTGGGAGTATTTAGCCAATTAAGATTTAAATAACCCTTCATTTGCCTCTAGATTCTATGGGTTTACGAGCAAAGTTTCAGACTGAGCTATAATTTTTGCTTCTCCAGATTTAGATCTCAAGACCTGCTTGAGTAGACTAGTAAGCCTTGTGACTTCTGCTCTAAGACTTTCCAACTCCTTTCAGTGTTAAGCTTTCAATTGAGCTCTTTCTTCGTTATCCATTTTTCTTTTTCACAGTCGAGTGTTATAGGTGCATTTCAATAGGGAACCTATATTTTAGTCTGGTAAATGAAAATTATGCAATTATGCGCAAGTGATGATGCTATTAAAAAGGAAAATACGGATTCAATGTGGCCTCGCCCTTCACGGGGTGGTAATGGTTGTTTATTCATGGATTTTAGGGACTTGAGCTGTCATCATGCCAACGAGGGGATCCTTGTATAGTCTTGCTTAAGTTTGAGCTATTGATAAACCTTTCAACTTTTAATTTAAGTCGGTCCGTTTTTTGTCAACTATAACAACTCAGGCTCTTGTATCCTACGTGATGACCATTTTCCACCCAATGGTCTTAGAATTCAAGATTTCGCATGTTGGGCAAGCCATAATGAGATTACACAAGGTATAACCTAACAAGTCGGTTTTAGTCGTTAAATGCATCATGAGGGTAGGTTACTATCTAGCCTCAAAAGGTCACTCGGATGCTTAGTGATCGTCCTCGAAAGGTCAATATGAGGCTTACAAGTAGTGTGAAGATAAAGGTCCTGAATAATATCAGATTGACATATCAACCACCATCGAGTAAACAATCAAACAAGAGTTGGATAGTTTCACGAATCTTACCCAGACTAAAATCATTGGGGTATCGTTATTACTCCACATATCCTAAATTTCAAGGTGTGTGCTCTTGAAGTGATACATGACAATATAAACAGGGATACATTTTAAAGCAGTAAAGACAATCAAATAAATTGAACAAGCATAAAAAACGAGATAGTAATAAAAAGATAAACAACAAAGCTTAGTCCTAAAAGTCCTTAGTGGAGTCGCCATTCTGTCCCACCCGAACATCGCGACGATCGATTAAAAATAATCTTATAAATTATCGGACAAAGAATGGATATCTGACATGTTGTTCTTTGGGGAAAAAAAGGTCTATGTTCAAAGAGTCACCACCTAGTATTATAGTCACTACAAACCCTAACTGGTTAATAGAGATTCTATGGTACAAAACTAGTTTCACGAAAGGAAAGGTGCTATCACTCCTTAAGCGTCTAACCTAAGGCAGGTTGTATTGTTGGTCTTGTCTTAAATTGCTAAAAGTTTGTTTTTCTCTTTTTCTCTTTTTGTTCTTCTTATAATGTTCCAGACTCTAGCGTTAATGAACATTTACCAACAAATATTTTCAACTCTGGCATTGATAAATATTGCACAAACCTAAAAAGTGTGATGTTCCTGACTCTAGCGCCAGTTAATAAGTTCGCATGATTTGGATTTTTAATTGAAGAAGAAATAATTTTTTTGATGCCTTTCTCTTTTTGTTTACCTTTTTTATTTACTTTTTTAGACAAGAAGGAAAAAAAATACATTGCATAAAAGATTCACATTTAATAGTAATGGTCTGTAAATTGAACATGCAACATAGAAAAACAATACGCCAAGAAAAAATAATAATAAACAACACACGAGGGAACTATAAATAAATCAATAAAGATCTCCAAATATTGTTGGATTTTTTTATATCCAAAAGGAGTTCGTTTGGCTAGATATTGCCAAATACACCCTTAGCCAAAAGTAGCTTGGGACCCGACCCATTCTTTTTTATAACATGTATGTAATGTAATTAAGGATTGTTTGATAGAAGGTGTTGATATATGATTGGTGGCTATTTTGACAACGTGCTGATGCGCAATTCATGGTGGTTATGATAATGTGTTGGCATGTAATTAGAAATTGTTTTGTCAATATGAATGTGCAAGAAAAGTGGCTGTTGAGATGGTATAAAGGTAAACGACATAATCCCTAAACAATAGCAGGATGAATGGCAAAAGTTCCAAGTAAAGACTCAATTTTACCTCCGAAGATCCATAAGGGATAGTGCTATGAAACTAAGTAACCAAAAGATAAACTGGTGAGTAGGGGCTTAGAAAGATAAGTTTCTAGTGTGGATTCTCGTATATAATGATGCCTCTATATAATTTATGCGTCTACCTTACGATATAAGATGAAAAATATATAGTATATGAGACCATGGGTGAGGGTTATAACGAATTAAATGCCTATAAAGGCTTGAAATGAAAATTAAAAAAATTATATTGGTAGGTGTATGGGTTACCATATGTGATGTATGATTTATAATATTAGTAATTAACTCGTTTTCCTTGTGAGGTCTATGACAAGAACTTTGTTAATTCATAAAATGGAAGAGTTAATATAAATATTATTTTTTGCAGGGGTCTTTATGCACTCTCACAAGTTGATAGATAGGCCAACCACATAGCTAGTACTTAGAAGGGATATTGTACTAAAATGGTTGTAATAGATAAATTTTTATGATTAAATTGTATTATAATTGTCGCGGGGCGATGTCGGGACTATTGCATTGAAATGTGCCTCCTAAGAGATGTTGTTGGGAAAGGAAAGAGTTTTAGATATAATCATAAAATTATAACTATAAGATTCAGGAGTCGCTACCTAGTATTAAGGTTACTAGGAAACCTTATGGTCTCTGAGAGTCCGAGTAAGGGACTAATTGTGCAAGGGGATGATACATTGTTGTTTGATTGTTTTTCTAGATCAAGTTTTTATTCGTTGGTCTTTTTCTAAGATTTAAGACACGTCTCTCTTCGTGAGAAAATTGCTACCTTACCGGGTTTAATCCTAAGTATTCTAAAATCCAAAATTTAGCATGACATTTATTTTACACTTTGTATATTTAATACCTAAGAATGTACCCTATTTTGTAGTTTTACACCCCTAAATATTAAAATCTACATCTACCATAATATGAAATGAACAAAATGATTGGTAAAAGACTTTTGATATTTTGGACAAATCCTAACGGATAATCATAAACTAGTTATGATATCAATTTTATTTGCATTTTTAAAACATGAAAAAGATACAATTCTTGTTTTTTTTTTTATGAAAATATGCCTTAAAAAACTTTTAGAATTTGGCTGTATGCATGAAAGAAAAATATTTTTTTTTTAAGGAAGGAAATTAATTTAGAAATTTTTTTTGAGATTTTTTGAATTTTTTTGAGATTTTTTGAATTTTTTTGAAATTTTTCTTAGAAACATTTTGGAGAAAACCGTGTATTTTAATGCAATATCTGTATCTTATAGTGTAAATATAGAACTCGATATTATGTATAATTGATAGAAAAACATGGAAGAAAATCACAAATTTTTTGAAAGGACTTTTAAAATTATTTTGATTTTTTTTTGTTTTTATATAATATATAATATATAATATTATTATTATATTATATTATTATTAAATATATAGGTTGGGCCTGACCCAATCAACTGGGTTGAACTTAGCCGGGTCTAGTTAGGCTGACAAGCAGCCCATCAAACTTGGCCCTCTTTTTTCCTTTTCTTTTTATTGGGCTGGACCCGGCCTAACCATCCAGGCTGGGCCGAAACAAATCCAGCCTAACTCAGTCGGGTTGGGTCGACTGGCAGCCCAACAAGCTCTCCTTTTTTTAGGTGGGCTGGACATGATGTTTTTCATGATGCCAAATCTTAGTCCTTCATTCGACCTCAAAGGATCCCAACCACTGGTTGAAAGTGGCTATCATGGGCTGTCAGATTTGTTGCAGGAAAGGGATGGTCGAGTTGGCCACTGTAGGGTGGTGCCATAACCATTATTGTGTCAATATTCAAGAGCGGATCACACTGATGAGTAGTCAGGTTGTTGTTTTCGTACAAGTTTTGTCAAATTTGATGGAGAGATGAAGCATTAAATGTCTTGGGAAGGAGGTCACTCAAGGAGCTTCTCTAGAGAACATGAACAATCGACCCTAAAACAATGTTGTTTTGGTAAAGTTCATTTTAGTCATTTAATTTCTTATTTCTCTCGATTAGACCCCTAATTGGCTTCAAACTTTCAATTTTGTTCAATTTCCCCCTTAACGAACTTCATTTTTAGCCCTGGATTTCAATGTCTTTTTCATTTTGGTCATTAGTTTTGGATTTCTCCAATTTAACCCCTAATTGGCCATTAAACTTTCAAATCTTTTCAATTTCACCACTGATTTTAGCCAATTAGGTTTCTAGAGTTTGATGCCTGTTCCAAAATAATCCTTGGCTACACATTTCTTCAATTTTGTCTTTAATTGACCCAAAAATTTTGATTTTCTTGTAATTTCACTCCCGATTTCAATCAATTGACTTGCTCAAAATTAAATTTGGTCTAATAAAATTCTAATTTTCTTAATTAAGCCTAAATTAGGCTCTCAAACTTAATTTTTCATCAATTAAGCCCCTAATATAATTAATTTGACTCATTTAAAGTATAATTAAATCCTTTAATTTGGCCCATGATTAAATTAAATTAGCCTATTAAAAATCTAATTATGTTTTGGACTTAATTTTTATACAGATTCGTCTAATAATCATATAACTTCACCTTGAATCTATATTGTCTCTTTAGTTTTGAGTAAAATAGTGCATAATTATGCTCCCGATTCCATCCAAAAGCACAACTTAATTTTTTCTACATTTGAAATCTTCCTAGCTTACTTTTGCCAAAATATCAGTCTTTATAATGCTTGCGATAGCAAGTCTTGTAATAGACTTTAGATAGTAAGCTTTGTAAAGAAGAAAAAGGAATGGTGATAACAGATTCGTCAGATCAAGAAATGGTAAATCCTTTTGAAAATATTTGAATCGAGGGCTAAAAAGCGCACTCAGAGGAAAAATAGATAGAGCTAGAAAGTGCACTCGAAGGAAAATGAGATAGGGTTTGAAAGAAAAAAGATAATCTTTATGAAATACTTTTTGAAGTGGTATGGTTGTATCAGACAACCTATCTATTGGTGAAATTCAAAGATTTTGAAATGGTTGAATTGCCATGCATGATTCGCCTAGATGAAAAATACAAAGGTTTTTTCAAAATGGTCTCATTGTAATGGGTGACTTACCAAGGTGGAAGAATGCAAAGATTTTTTTTGAGTGATGAAAAATACAAAATTTTTTCAAAGTGGTCTTATTATAATGGGCGACTTGCCCAAATGAAAAATGAAAGATTTTCAAAGTGATGAAAAATACGAAGGTTTTTCAAAGTGGTTTTATTGTAATGGGCAACCTGCCCAAGAGGAAAATGCAAAGATTTTTCAAAACGGTAAAAACTGCGAAGATTTTTCAAAGTGGTAAAAAAAGTGAATGATTTTTCAAAGTAGTCTTATTGTAATGGCCAATCTATCAGGAGAAAAATGTGAAGATTTTTCGAGTGGTGAAAAATGCGATGTACCTTTATCTCAAAGATTGCAAGCTCTGCCCTACATTTTCTATGTTGCATAGAAAGGAAATTATGGAGCCAATTCTATTATATGTTTTTTGGATTGCCCCCCAGCTTGATCATATCTCTAAATGTGTCATTCGAGTTTTCTTTGGGGATGAGGCCGTGTGAAAGAAGATTTGGTTATTTATAAGGAGTTGTTTTCATGGAGAATTTTTTGAATTTCAAAGCTATTCCAAACATGAAAACCATTTTGATGCTGGTTTAAAACAAATTTGTTCTAAAGAAATTTAAGTGATTCCTATGGACAAATATTCATGTGTTGAAAATTTTTGTTTTGCTTTTGGTGAAAATATGAAATGATATTTTATTGGTCAAAGGGGTTCAAACTTTAATTTGAGGGTTTTAGAGAACCATTCTACAAAGCATTCATTTTCTTTGTATGAATAATGGAGCTTATTGCTCATTGGAAAGCATTGTGTGCCGATCCAAATTGCATGCTTTGATCAGAAAGGGCTTGATTGGGCACATAACGTCGGCTTTGACTCTTGATTATGAAGAAAAAAAGGATATTTGTATGCTCAAACGGTGTTAAGGGATTTCAAGACTAAGGATCACTAATGCTTGTTTCTCGACCTCTATTGTTCTGTGTATTTCTAGACCTTGCAAAATGGTCGATCGTGCCCCCTAGTATCGGGCATGGGCTTTTTCTCTTTGTTTTTTCTTCATTTGATTTTGAGCATCATCATATTAGTTAATTTTTTTGGTATGTTCAAATCTTTTTGATCCTTTGGATTATTTTATATCACTTAGCTTTGTTTTGAAACTTTTAATCATTGATGATTTTTTTTTGTATATCTCTCGCACTTATCTCTTAGTGTGGGGTGTGATCCTAGCCAAGGTTATTTTTCAAGAAAAATGCATTAGGCTAAAAAAGGGGACTGCAAAGGATTTTTTTTTTAGTATTGTGAATGGACTATCAAACATGGTCTTTTCTTATTTAAAATGCATGCATTTAGAATCGCTAAGCTTTGCTTTCTTTCATGCGAATATGCAATATGATTTCTCATTATTAATTCAGCTAAAACTCAAATCAAATTGGTGTGTTAAAAAAACACACCAAATAATTCTTGGTAAACTCAAATCAAATCTTCTCCCATCTAAATTAATAGCTTCATTTTCATAATAGTTTTTGTACTCAAACCTTGATTTTCCAAAAATCCTTGTGAAAACATGGGATCATGTATAGTTTTTGGAGGAAAAAAAAACACACCAAATAATTCTTGGTGCAATAGTTTCATGAGAAAAGGGTATGCTAATTTAGGTGTGTTATTTGAGTGAAACAACAACAAAAATGAAGGCACATCATGAACATAAAAAAACAGATGATCTTATTAAAAAGAAATGGCTTATTTAACAAAGAAAGTCTTGTGGCATTATGAACCAAGTTGCTGACAAGACTAAAATAGGTTGAAACATGACAAAATCAAAATAATTCTACAAGCATGTTTAGACAGAGGTAATTATTTTGGACACAATAAGAGCAGGCTCCATTTTCCAGCTTTAGTACACTTTCCCTTCGGCCAGCCTCCTTACAAAAGCTCTTGCAGGCATTTCATCAATGATGTGGATAGAAAACCGCGAACACCCTTTTAAATTTGAGTCCCTTAAGAATTCATGCTGCTTTCTTCGCACCCTGATCTTACCATTGGTACTTTTAATTTTCCTAGGCATTTTACTTGCATTTACTAATCCACTACCTGAACCATGATTGGGTAGAGGGTTCATACTTACATTTAGAGTTTCTTCAAACATTATCCACCTAACTTTAATCAATTACATGAGCTTCTTCTTGAAGGCACTACAAGTATGAATGTTATGTCCTGCAGCACTAGTATCGTACTTGCAAGTGAGGTCAGGTTTGTACCAATTAGGGTAAGGTAGTTACAAATGCGCAAGTGGTTTTGGAGCTACATGCCCGATTCTTAACAACTTCTGGTATATCCCATTTAAGGGTAGCGGTAATGAGGGTAGCTGTTCCAGGACTCTTTAAAAACTCTTGTTTGGTTTTTGATTTGAGGCTCAGGTTTTCTAGTAGGAAATGAGGGATTGAAATTTATGTTGGCCATTTGAGGTAAAGTGTGGTAATTTTGGAATTGGTATTTCCTACCCCTATAGTTAATTTCTAGTAGGTAATTTTGGAATTTGAGGCTCACCTTCAACATGGTCGACTTCCCTCCTTTTACCTTTGAAGCCTTTTTTCTCAGTGGCCGCAGAAATTCTACCACTCTTGACTCCTTGCTCTATGCGTTCAACTACTGCCGCAATGTCAGTGAATTGCTGTGCCGAACTACCCATCACATGTTCGTAGCACGACGCCTTAAGCAACTAGATCTCTCTATCTCTAGGCATATTCCCATATGCTTTCTTTGTCCTATTTGTTTAGATTGGACAAGTTGGTTATGTCAGGAGCAATATCCATATTGTGCTTGTACTGCTTCACAAATGCATTCACCAAATCTTTCTATCTACAGATCTTGGTGTTGTCTAATCTTATGTACTAGCCCAATGCTGCCCCACTTAAGCTATCCTAAAAAAATGCATCAGTAGTTTCTCATTGTGTACTACTTTTGCCATATTATTGCAATAGGACTTGAGATGAGTCATGGGGCATTGTGTTCCAGTGTATTTGATAAATTTAGGAACACAGAACTTTTTCGGTATAACCATATTCGAGACCGAACATATTTCCACAGCCTATACTGGGTTATACAAATCTACCCCTTCAATATACTTGATTTTGGCTTCCAGTGCTGTCATCTTATCTTGATCAATGTCATCAAATGACTTGGTCTTGTGGGACTCGTTGGCAAATTCATCTATAACTATAAGGGCTGGCGTTAGTGCTGCTGACTACACAAATGCTGGATTATATTGGGGCTCCTGACCATGCTCACCCATTCTTTTTTCGGGCTAAGCTGTTATCGGGGTTTAAACAAAGGTGGTGGGTCATTTGGAAGGACCTTCACCAGTGACATTTCTATGTGCTTGCTTGAGTAAGCTAATGAGGCGAGTCACACTAACTTTTAGAAACTCCAACTCTTTTTAGAAATGAGCATAACGGTGAGCACGCTTTTCATCTTCCATGTTTCTTAGTTGGAGTCGGGTATTGTAGACTATTTGGGAACCTATATTTCAACTTAATGCATTTATGCATGTCATTTACAATGAATGAGTGTATGTATATGGATGCAAATGTGTGTATATACACATCGGGTATGGATGGAAAAAACTCATAGTATGATCATCTCAAACTCTTTTTTTAGGAAGGTCATGACAAAATGAATTTTTAGGTAGTCTATACCTTAAGGAAATGTTTTAGGTCTTATATGTGGTAGGTTTTATATCTGGTCTCAAAAGGTCTATGAACTGTCTAGTGACTACCTTACGTGAAGGTAGGAAAGGGTTTACAAGGAATGGTTGGGGCATAGTGTGGCCATCATTACCAAGTAAACATTAAATTCATAGTTGGATGTTTCACAAATTTAAACTCCGACTAAAATTTATGAGGCAGACCGCTACTCTCTACCTAACCTAGAATTGAGTTTATTTGTGAAATTAAAATGTGTAAGGGCATTACTCCATACCCGATGTATTTATGCATGAACAAGAAGTAAAAATGCTAAAGTAGTAAAAATACATGCTAAAATTGAACAAAACAAAACAAATAGACAAACAATCAAATAAGCAAAGCTTAGTCTAACCAGACAAGATGTTCCCCAGTGGAGTCATCATCCTATTGCGGAGTGACGTCAGGACTGGAGTACTGAACTCTCTTTTTTTCTTTTTTTGGTAAAGTTCGTTGCAGTCCTTCGGTTTCTAATTTCTCTCAATTACACCCCTGATTGGCTTGAAACTTTTAATTTTGTTCAATTTTAACCCTAACGAACTTCAATTTCAGCCTTGGATCTCAATAACGTTTTCATTTGTCCTTAGTTTGGATTTCTCCAATTTAACCTCTAAATGACCATTAAACTTTCAAATCTCTTCAATTTCACCCCTGATTTAAGCTAATTGGGTCTATAGAGTTCTACGTCTTTTCTAAAATGGTCCTTAGCTGTGAATTTCTTTATTTTAGCCCTTAATTTACCCCAAAACTTTGATTTTCTTGCAATTTTACCTCTAATTTCAATCAATTGACTTAGTTAAAATTAAATTTGGTCTCCTAAAATTTCGATCTTCTTAATTAAGTCCAAATTGGGCTCCCAAACTTATTTTTTCACCAATTAAGCCCCTAATAAAATTAATTTGGCCCATTTAAAGTATAATTAAGTCCTTACACCTAATTAAGTCCTTTAATTGAACCCAAATTAATTATTAAATATAATTAAACTTTATTTTGACCTATGATTAAATCAAATTGACCTATTAAAAATCTAATTATATCCTTGAACTTAATTTTTATGCAGATTCATTCGATAATCACATAACTTGACCTTGAATCTATATTGTCTCTCTAGTTTTGGGTAAAATGAGGTACAATTATACTTCCAATTCCATAAAATTATAGCTTGATTTTTTCTACATTTGAAATCTTGGGCTTTTGCCAAAATATCAGTCTTTATTTTATTTTATTTTTTATTTTGAAAAGAAAGAAGATGAATTTGGGGAATAACTCAAAAATGAGTTATGACAATAATAAAAGGACTCAAAAGAATTAGTTGAATATGAACTTATAAATTCTATATTTGCATAATTAACTTTTAATGTAAATCATGTGTTATGATTTGGCAGATTTTATGAATATTACCATGTATCTGATGCCAAAGTGATTTGGTTGCTTGAGAGGCATAGGGAATAATATTGAGAATGAGATTAATGTGTTGTTGGATTCGTATATCCATTGGTTGATAAACAAGTGTTCTTTACGAAGAGAAGAATTATTTTTGGGACTCGAACAAAGGAGTCTCTATTGAAATTCTATTAGAAATTAAAAAACATAAATCATAATTGTATGATTGGAATAATGACTAGAAATGTGTTAAATAATATGGTAAGAATATAACCATATGGATAAAACATCAATAAGATTTATTGATGCTAAGTGTTTTAAAAACATTGACCCTATGTTTCATTAAGTTCAAGGCTCAAACCATCATTACAATGTTGAGAACTATAGGGTTTCACGCGCCAAATAGGCATCACATCCCTTCCTCATCAATCTCCTTACAGTCATCGTTGAAATGATGAAATTTGGTACTACTCGTCTTTCACCCTAAATTCAACTTCTTTTCTTGTAAGTGCCTTAAAAGTTATTGTCTTTGTAAAACAATCCATCCCTAATATAACATCAAAATCATATATCTCTAAAGGTATTAAATCCATTTTCATACCATAACCCCTATAAGTATAACACACTCCTCATATACATCATTAATATCTATTATTTCTTCTAAAAGTTTACTAATCATTAGCCCTTTAATTGATTTGTATTTTGGCATATTCAATTTACTAGCAAATTTATATTATACAAAGGAATGTTAGCTACCGGATCTAATAAGACATGCACATCTTGAGAATTAATTGTTATCATACCTACCACCATATCTAAAAAGGTCTTAACATCCCCTAATTAATATTATAGATCTTTTTTGGGTCCTCTAGGTTTGCGCTCAAGACCAACCTCTACTAACCCTCGCTCTTAATTGAACGGGTTTTCTTGGCCCCCTTCATGATTAATACTGACTACTATTAAGTCTTGGACATGATACAATTTAGACAATCTCTTTTAAGGTGCCCTTGTTCTCCACATATATGACATTCACTCTCCAGGTGTTTACAATCTCTTCAATAGTGCCTCTCATATCTACAAATGAAACACGTCATAGTCATCACTATATAATCACCAGGATGGCTAGTTGTAGAAGTTACACTATGGGAAAAAAGACATCCCATGGGATACAGTCCCTGCAGAACTCACTATTTAACTTGCCCTTAGATTGAACCAATTTACCCACATGTAATGCTAACTTTTTTTTTCACACCATTTGTTGTTCGTGATCCACTACTTCTTGTTATTCCTTTTCCAGCACTACTTCTACATACTAAGCAACCTCTACTAGCTTTATAATTGTTACTAGTCTGAAAGTGTCTAATCCATTTCTAATCTCCTATCTAAAACCATCCCTTATCCTTTTTATCAGATGTTGTTTTGTAGGCATTAGAATAAAGGAAAAAATAGAAAGATCCTAAAGGTAGTACTCGTACTCTAGTACCATCATATTATTTTTACTTAAAAGCAAGGAATTCCTACTCCTTACTCCTCATTTATTATCAAGAGTGATATTTATTCTCAAAATTCTATTCAGAAATTAATCCAGGATAGTATTTTTATAGCTTTTCTCTACTTAATAGTCACCCACCAAGAGTGTGCGCTATATGAAAGTAATTGTGTCATATAATTTACTTGTACAGTTTTGGCATAGGAACTTGAATCATTCTAGAGCCAATGCTTGACTACTTCAACATATTCTTCCCCTAGAGATGGAGAGCACCTCATCTCCCTCACATTATTCACCCAATGCACTAAGGTGGGGGTGTTATCTCTGTCTACACCACTTTACCCTTATTAAATAGGACACCATCACCCTTAAAATTTATGCTAAGAATGTTGGATCCTATTATGGAATCGATGCTATTGGTGGCACCATAGACAGGGTCTACTAGATTGTCTTATAATATCAAATAAAATTGATGATGGCATTGCCACTAGAATTAATGAGGAAACACCTTTAAGTTGTGATACCTCCTTCTAGGCTGACTATGATGGCATAGTTGGTTAATGAGATGAAATGTTCTTTAAAGGGTTTTTTATATGTTCCTTTCTAATATCAGCAAACTTATCCCCTCCTTAAATTAGGAGGTGCATTTGTCTGAGTTCCTTTTATCATTCGAAACTGGTGAAAAATATACAATGTCTTCTAAGAGGTCTTCTGTTTATTGCTCTTAACATCAGTGAACTTATCCCTCCTCAAATTTATAGTTGGATTTTTTTAGTTCTTTTTCTTATTTTAACCATCATGTAATACACATTATTGATTAGTAATACCATTCAAGTTTATAAAGTCTATTAAATCATAACCATAAGCTCTAATACTAACTGTAATACCTCAAGCCTTTTTAATATAAATTAGTTTTTTAAGATAATCATGTACATGAAAAATAGAGTCATTTTTTTCTTTTCATAAAGGTGAAGTCTTCCTATACAAAGGCCATTCCAATTGACATATCAGAACATGTGTTTTATTATATGTATAAATATTAAACATGCTAAGGGTTTTCCTTTTAAATCAAAGATTTTATATAATTTGACAAAATCACAGCAAAATCTCCCATATAAAGAGCCTTATATAAAATTTTATTTTGCAATTTATATATGCTCGAACATGAATGCAATCAAAACCATATTTGGTCACACAACCAATGCTTATAGGCATCCTTAAGCAAGCCACCCAACAATTTATCAATTATAATTATTCACCACTTGAATACACAAATAGAGTTCGTTTTATTTTTTGAAAAATATGCAATCTTACAAACATATATATATGCAATGAATCCAAAATGATTAATAACCTATCTTATTGCTTGTTTACAATCTCAAAATAAAGGATTTACATACATATTAGTTTATATACATATTATAAGATAATAATCTACTAAATTCTACCTAATACAAAATTGATAAGAGCCTCAACAATGAAATCACTACTATAGTGGTAGATATAATGGACATGGAATACATAATAGTTTAAATAATAAATATAAGCATGTAATATACCTTAAACACAATGTCTTATATTAAACCTCAATTACAAACACAACTATAATAGTTCACTTTATATAAATTGCTTTTCTTTTGTTTCTCTTTTACTATAAACTCCATCATTTTAACCAATTTCACCATTAGTCTCCACGGGCTACTGAGATACACATTTATATCTAGGATCCATCCATACAATTGACTTTTATATATCTAAATGATTAGTATTTGTCCAAACATCTAATTTTTATATATATGAATAATTAGTTTTCGTCCAAACAGCTGACTTTAATACATAATAATTTAGTCTTTGTCCAAACGACCGACTTTAGCTCATAAATAACTAGTCTCCGTCCAAATGACTGACTTTTTTTTTTTATCAAATTCTTTATTTTTGTAATCCTCTCCAAAAACATTTCACAAGGATATAGAATCCTAAAAAAATGTATTTTTAAATAAACAAATGAGGTGACAAGCACCTACCTAACACTTCAGTTGTATGTGCTTTGTCGATTGCGAGTCTAACCTCGGATGCCCCTCTTGATTTTTAAGGAAAACATCCTTATTAGTACCCCAAATCATTTTAAGCTATTTATCACACTTAATAAAATGTAACATTATTCTTTTCATACCACTTATTGTATTTCAATTACAATTTCATCTTTTCCTATATTTCCACATTGTGTTCAGAATAAAACTTCACATTCTTAATTATCATTATATATCCAGCCTAGATATTTTTCACAATTTCTATTTTACCACTTGTCAAGCAAAACATTTCACATTGTAATGTTCTAATACATCTCAAACATTCATAACATCAACAATCAATGCAATTCAATCCAATTTCTCATTTTCTTTATTTCTATACATAAAACAATAACTACTCTTTAGCAATACACATTACGGTATTTTCAACAAGTCTTAAATCTTTCACAGAAAGCATGTTTTGCAATATGCATCTTATAAGTAAGTCGCATGTTTTTTTTTTCCAAATAGATAGGCCAACAAACGTTAACTTACAACCATTGCTCATTAGATATTGATTTTTTCCCCTAAGACTTGCATATACTATGAGCTTAGTTCCCCTTGGTAAGGTATAAAGTCAACCATCCCTCTTTTTTCTGTAATCTAATGGTTGGTGATCAATTCAATCCCTTTAAGTAGAAATGTGGACACACATCCACTTTTTCACTTCAAACTAAACTATTTTTTTCTTATCGCGGCGATGACAATCGCTACATCATTAAAACATCATCAATAAACTCAATTTAAATTAAATTTCTAAAACCTCCAACACTCCCAATCATGTTCATTCCTAAAGTCTTAAATTTTCCCCAATATAGTTTCAATTTCTTCAATTAGTTCGTATTCATGTTATTTAACCTAAAATCAACTAATAATTAACACAATCTCACAATTTCATTCACAAAATGCATAAACCCTAATTTTTACAATTTAGGGATTTCAATCGACCAAAATAATCAAGAGTAAAATTGCATTTAATGAAGAAAAACCCCTTACCATAACTAGTTAATCCAATCTAGGAAGATTTTTGAAATTAATTCCAAACATGCCTTCCTTTTCTTCCAATTTGATTAATTTCTCTCTCTATCCCTTAACTCCTAAATCTCTCTCTCTCTCTCTCTAATTCTTTACTTGTTTGAGTTTTCTTTATAAGATTTCATTTAACTACACCCTTCCCATAATTAAGAGGAAATAGAAGGATTTTAGGAGAGAAAGAACCAAATTTTCCTACTTCCCTCTCCCTTTACCATCGTCTAGATTTAAGAGGAAAAGGGGGATTTTTTTTTCTTTTTATTTACAAATGTACCACTCGTTTAAGTCCCACTAGTTATTTTTGTTAAATATTTGATCATAGGTATTTTTTCTATAACAATTTATTTTTGTTTCATTTGAGTTTTTATATTATTTAATCTAAGAATTTGCATATCATGTCATAAAAATTTTGTTTTTATTTATTTATTTATTATTATTATTGTTAAGATATATCCATTATATCCTTATTTTGAGTTTTTGTCTCTATTTTTTTAATAAAAAAGACTCTTCTATATACTCTCCTCATCAATCGTCTTCTCAAAATCTCTACTCTCTCCTTCTACCTTTTTTTTCTTCTCTCTATTTTATTCCATCTATTTTCTTCTCTACTCTATCTTGTTCTCTCTTTTCACCTCTCCCTTCTTGGTTTTTTTTTTTGATTGTTCTTATAATTGTTATTGTCATCGTTCTTCTTGGTTGGAGGTTTATCTAAGCTCCTTGGAACATTCTAAAACCTCTTTTCAGAACCATTTAATTCTCCAAAAACCACCATAGATAACTTAAAATGTACTATGATAAAGGAGATTGGTTAGGTAGAGGGTTTCAACATGGTTTGGCAGAGTGTTTCAAAGCTAAAGATGAGTAGGGAATGAGTTGAATGAGAATTACAAGATCAAAGATGAAGGAGGAGCATTTTCTTTTTGTTTCAACAGATCAAACAAGAGGGGGAAGAAGGCACTAAAGTTCCTCATCATGTAGGCTTGTATTCCATTTGTAGAAAAATGGTCTTGAAGAACAAACCAAACAACACATCATTCAACCCTTTAGATAAATTATGGATCTTTTATTTTAATTGGAATGATATTGTTCCAAGGTAATTTTCATCTAGGTCCTTGAATCTCGGTGCGTTTTTAGTTATAATCCTTGGTTTTAAAAATTCTCGATTTGGTTTCCAATTTCTCTTTTAACTTTGAATTCCTTTTAATTTCATCCCTAATCTTCTCTAATTTTCATCCTTAACTTTAATCGCTTCTTTCATTTTGGTCCTTAGCCACCAAATTTATGCAATTTTTCCTTAAATTCCAACTTTAATTAAACCCCTAATTGAATGAATTGGACTTCTAAACCCTGTCATCTTTTCTATTTTGATTCTTGATCTTTCAATTACTTCAATTGTGACAAATTTCAACTTTTTTCTCTAATTTGCTTATCAACCTTGGATAGGAGATAATTCAATTGTCTTTAATTACATGCAATTTTAACCCTTCTTGTGATTGTTGTAGCCTAGTCCTTGCCTTTTGAAAATTCATTATTTATTTGATTTTATATTTAATTTTCTTTTTTGATAATTTTTTTACGTCTTTTTATATATATTTTGATTACTTTCCATCTATTTTTTCCTCAAAATCTATCAAATTTTGCCTATAAAATATACTAATGCAAATCCTTTTGTGTTTAAAGGGATAAAAATTAGGTTACAATAACTACTATTATTATTGCCACCACTACCATCATGTTGTCACTTCAATCCATTCATTTTATCTTATTAATTAACTATATAATATTATAATTTTTCATATTTTAACTAATAATAATTTAAATTTTTTTCATAACTTAATAAAATCTATAAAAAAAAATGATTTTCAGAAACCTATAAACAATAAACAAGAAATATTTTTTGTTTTTTTTTTTAAATTAGAAAAAAAGAGAGGAAATGGTACCAAATGACCCTTAACTTTTGAAACTGGAAGGTGATTCTTTTAAGATTTATTAGATTTAATTATTTTTATTAGATGAAAAGCTAAGTATTTCATTATTTCATTTAAAAGATAAAATAATCTTTTAAAAAATTAATAAAAAATATATACTGCATTTATGAGTCTTTAACAAATTATACAATATATTTCTTTTTTTTAAATAAAAATATTATCACGTATTAACTCTTGTCTTTTCAAAATGAAAAAAAAAAGTACAGAAAGTTGCAGCGATATAGTTACAACATGAGAAAGTAAAACAATGTGATCCTCTAAAAGTAGAAAAACAAAACCTGATCTATAGAAGAATAAGATTAAAAAAATTCAAAATGAAACATATTATTTTTTATGCTGCAATTACCGTTATTATAGTTGGATAAGTGTCAAAGGAGAGTCAATAAATTGTAAATTATTTCTATTTTCTTAAAACCAAACCTAATGACGGAGCCATAGAGAGATAAAAGGGGACAATTGCCCCCTTAATTTTTTTTATATTAAAATATTAATATATTAATTTAAGAAATTGTTACTGCAAGGAAGAAAAAAGAAAAGTTGATATTATTTATAATTGTTGACTTATATATTAATATAATATAATATATATACACACATTGCACAATTTTTTTTCCTTTTTCCTTTTTGTTTTTATATTAAATCATTAGTACCAGCTTAAAAATATAAAATCTCTGGCTAACAGAGTATTTTTTGTTCTTGCCTTTCTTTTCATGAGCTGCTGTGTTGCTTTATTCTTTTCATGAGCTGCTGTTCTCTACCTCTCTGATATGCAAATTTCTCATAAAGTATAGCTAAGTAATTAATTTTTTTTTTTGCTTTATATTTTAGGTAAAAAAATTTTATTTCATTGTTTAATTTTAATTTTATTCTTTTATAATTAGTTATTAAAAATATTAAGGTTTATGATAATTTAGGGGTTTTGATATGAATATGTTCCAATATGTTCAAAATAAATGTTTAAATCTACTAATTTAATCAATTAAATGTTTCTTTTCTTATTATAAAGGAATAAATTAATATTCATGCAAAACCACTATTATTGACATCTCTTGGATTGGTAGAGTAGTTTATTGAAATTTAATATTTTCACATGACTTGTTTGTAAGTAAAATATCAAGTAGAAATCATGTTTTTCAAGAATTGTTCCTCTTACACATACACGAGGCATTGCTCCTCAATTAAATATCTAGAAAAGATTAAGTATAATTTAATCAACATACTTATTATATGCATATAGATATGAATTGAAATAAGTTTTGATTTTGATGAATTGATGTGTATTTTGTTATGAATTTCATATGAAAGATTTAGAATTATTGTGTAACTCAACTGATTTTTATTTAACAGTGAATTATTATGTAGTTGTGTTAATTATTATGTAGACACTAATGATAATCAAAAAATCCAGCAGGTTTATATTAAATTAACATGTCACTAGACAAGTATTTCAAGCGTAAATCCCTTGAGGATAAAGAGTCAATCAAAGCTTCAAGTCATGTAACTCAATCAAGTTCAAAGAAAATTCATATTGAAATCAACCCCGACACTCTCCTTGCTGACCCTGGCTTAAGAAGATCAATTTATGAATACCATATAAATAATAGGGATGAAATCCGAAGATTTTATCTACAAAAAGGTCCTTGTCAACCTTCACACTGTGATTTTCCTCAAAAATAATTTGGGAATATATCAACACTACAACGCTTTAATCCGGCTTGGTTTGGTGCATACCCAACATGGTTAGAGTACAACATAGCCAAAGATGTTGTCTTTTGCTTGTATTGTTATCTCTTCAAGTCAAAAGGGGGTATTGATTCATTTGTGGGTGAGGGGTTTTCAAATTGGAAAAAAAAAGGAAAGAATTGATCTTCATATTGGAAAGTCTAATAGTTGTCACAATGTAGCTCGGATAAAATGTGAGAATTTGATGAATGAAAAATAAAGTATCATGACTTTGTTATCTGAGCAGACAGTAAAGAGTCAAAGTGATTATCGAACTCGATTGAATGCTTCAATAGAGTGTGCTTATTTTTGTTGCACCAAGGACTTCCATTTTGTGGCCATGATGAATGTGAATGTTCAAGCAACCAAGGAAATTATCTAGAGCTCTTGCATTTTCTTTCCAGAAATAATGAAGCTATTAAAAGAGTTACTTTCAGCGAAGCTCCTAGACATAACAAATTGACTTTTCCAAATATTCAAAAAGACATTACTCAAGCTGCTGCAGAGGAGATTACAAATATCATTATCAAAGATCTAGGTGACCCATTATTTTTAATTTTAATTGATGAGTCACGTGACATATTAATCAAGGAACAAATGGCTGTTGTTCTACGATATGTAGACAACATTGGACATATAATTGAACATTTTCTTGGCATTCAACATATACGAGATACAATTGCTAGTTCACTCAAGGCAGCTATTGAAGCTTTGTTTTCTAAACATGGGCTAAGCATATCAAGATTGCGTGGTCAGGGATATGATGGAGCTAGTAACATGCGAGGTGAATTCAATGGCTTGAAAGCA
>Ga0325405_1000981_pt1 | contig 28653 bp, 8 predicted proteins | sample PopdelMetagenome_21_FD_205663 | JGI IMG/M metagenome (GOLD analysis project Ga0325405, IMG submission 205663) | Populus deltoides microbial communities from Bellville, Georgia, United States - Xylem-Control-R2 | ecosystem: Host-associated > Plants > Phyllosphere > Stem > Wood/Secondary xylem... | reverse complement strand
AACTTGTTTAATTTGCTTTGCAGTTTGTAAGAATAAAAATAAAGTATTTTTTTTAAAAAAAAGAAAATCAACCCATTTGAAATAAGTAAAGAAAATCCATCCCTCCAATCTAAACCCTATTCATTTAATAACACATTTCTCGATTGATTTAGCGAAAATATATTTTTTAATTCCAAGAAATGTTTTTTTAAAAGAAAAATGCATCATGATACTAAAAGAAAACCAAAACAAAAAAACATTTAAACAACGTCTAAGTATTCTAGGTGTGACTTAAGGACAAAAAAATACATGATAAAATTATATCAAATCTATTAAAAATTTAAAAAAAAAGCTTAAATTGAATATTTATACACTTATTTTTTTCATATTAGATATATAATAATTGAAAACAAATTGCTAATATCCTCATAAAAAGCTAAACAATTATTAGAGCACCAAGAAAAAATTAACATATACTAAAAAGGGTTGACATTTCATTATAACAATGAATAGTGAAATGACAAAGCCTTTTTCATTTTGGTCATTAAAATTTTTAAGGCTTTTTTTTATTTAATTTTTATTTTCAATTTCATCCTCTATTATTGAGTTTATTGGATATTGAACTTTATAAAAAGTTAACCTGATCTCATAACCCGAGTCACGAGTTTTGCGAGTTAACTATGTTGACTTGGGTTAATTTTTTGTTATTTGTTAATTAATTTTTTTTCTCAACTTCATCCTTTAACATTGAGTTAGTTGGTAATTAGTTGTTATAATTGCTTTTTTATTTACTTTCTATGGAATTATCACGGTTTCATAACCCAAGTCGCAAGTTTTGCAGGTTAACTCGAGTTTTTTTTGTCCTTTTTTAATTATTTTGTTTTTTCAATTTCATCCTTTAACATCAGATTAATTGAAAATCAAACTTTATAATATTTTTTTATTTTCTTTATATGGGTTTATTATGGGCTTATAACCCAAGTCACGAGTTAGGCAGATTAACTTGGGTTTTTTTTTCCTTTTTTTAGTTGATTTTTTTTCGATTTTATCTTTTGATATTGATTGATTAGGAATTAGCCTACATAATTTATTTTGATTTGTTTTCTATGAGGTTATCTTGTTCTCATGATCTGGGTCATGAGTTTGGTCGGTTGACTCAAGTAATTTTTTGTATCTTTTTTTAATTAATTTATTTATTTCTCCTTCAATATTGGGTTGATTGAGAATTAAACTTCATAATTTATTTTGTTTTAATTTCTATGGAGTTATTCCAATTTTATGACCAAGGTTTGGCAGGTTGACTCGACTTATTTTTTTAATTGGATTTTGTTTTCAATTTGATCCTTCAATATTAGGTTGATTGAGAATTGAGTTTAATAAAAAATATTATTTGATTGCTATAAGTTATCAAGGTTTCATGACTTAGATAGTAGATTTGACAGATTAATCCGAATTAATCTTAATCGATCTAATATGTTGTCATTTTAGTATTTAAAACAAGATGTCGTCTTGGTTTTTTTCTTTGTTAAACTATATTTTTATCAGTTATCTGATTTGTCTTTAGACTTATCAAATTAACCAATACACATTAGATCAATCCCTATATTATTTAAATTTTTTTTTTTACTAAAAAATACATTAACAACACCTAAATATTTTTTTTTTATCCTGAAAAAATTTAATCTAACCTGTAGCATAGCATGAAAAATAATCTAGTTGGGCACTACTTGAAATATCATGTCAAGTTCTTTTTAGTGTATTTGAATTAAATCTAATAAAAATGAAAAGAAGATACAAAAGGAAAGGCATATGAGCCTGACGTAACAAAAAGGGGATAGACATGCATGAACTATAAGACCACATCCACGTAGTTAACCCTTTTAAAAAAAAAATAGATTTGCCCTTATATTTTTAAAAAATATATATATTAAACCATGTGTTTGCCGTGTCATCTAATTGTCTTGTTTTTAACCACGTTTTAGGTGGTCATAAAATTGAGGTTTGGTTTTTTAAGTCAAAAACTTATTTTTCAGGTTATTTTGATCTAAAAATATTTAATAAACATTCTTGACTTCTTAATAAATCAATTTATGAAGTAAAAAACCTCTAAATCCATCCAAAAATACAAAATTAAACCTAGAGAATATTTTTGAATCTCAATTTACTTTTTTCCAGTAAAATAAAGGTCAATCAACACCTTAATAAAACTCTTGTTAAATAAAATTCATTAACACCAACATCAATATTTTTTTATGGCTAGAAAGAGGCCCAGTAAATAACTTCCTCCTTGCCTATTTTTCAATGATTTTCTTTTTTTTCAAATTAAAACCAACATATGAACATCATGAAGTTACGAGTGAAAAATAAAATTACATAATTGAAAAGGCAACCATATGTGTTTTCCATGTTCTATACTTCGGTTCTCGTTTTCAAATATTTCCTTTACAGAACAAATTAAAAGGAATTGTTGATTAAGTGTTCATAAAATGATATAATCAAAGAAGAAAAATTCATGATCAAAAATTAAAAATAAAAAAAGCATTGTGGATTACTATAGATAAGGTCAATGCATTTTAGTATATATTTTTTTTATTAACGTGGGTGTCCGGACCAGCTTGCGTGTACTTCAACTAATTTCACGGGCCCTGAAGTTATCGACCATATAAACCTCCAATAATTTTAGTATATTTTTACTAGATGTGTGCCGGCGGTCCGCAGCGGGTTGGCATCTGTATCTATATGACTAAACCTGTGATAGATGACTTCTAAAAGACCATGTACAAGCTTTAATATCGAAAAATTGCTAGGCAAAGGCAGTGGTGCGATTCCTTTGCATAAAACCCAAGCTCTCGACAGTGGGATATACACAACATGGTTTAATAATAAACAGCAAAAGAAAATCCATAATATAGACAGTCTACTCAGCAAGAAAAATAGCTTGAGCCTCAACATTTTCTGTGCTGTGCGTGCCTTTTTTGGTAGGGGGCGAACCAGCATGGTTTGACGATGCAATTGGTGTGCTGTCTCCAAGCCCTAAACTGAAGCTGTCACCTGGAAGCAGCAGAAGATTAGGAGAAAGACTAGCTAGGTTGTGCATCCATTATTATGTGTATTCAAGTTAAGGAAGTGAAGGATCCTTGGCCAATCACAAAATAAGTATGGTTGGTTGAGAGAGAGAAAAGGTGCTAATGAAAAGTCAAATAAATTTTTAATGGGAGTCATGGGAAGATTGGCAGCAACCAAAACCTACCGAAAGGCAGCAAGACTTGGCAGCAACCAAGAGGAGCAACACTTGACAGCAAACTCCTTAAAAAACAACAGACAAAAGAACTTCATGGGAAAAGCAAGATACAATTAAGGAATATTTCTTTGCTGAAAAATAAGTTTTTTTAAAAAAATAAATTTTAGAAAAATAAATTTCAGAAAAGTGAATTATTTTCTGATATTTGGTGGTGTAATGAAAAATAAGTTGGAAAATATTTTTCAGTATTTAGTTGTGTCATGGAAAATGAGCTGGAAAATAACATATTATTGTTTTATTTTTCTCAAGTTTACTAAAATAATGAGTAAAAAATCTTAAGAATTAAAAAGTTGAATGAGAATAAAATTTAAAAAAAATATAATTTCATAAATTATCTCAAATAAAATAAATAATAATCAAAATAATATAGATCAAATCTAAAAAAAATGAAAGATGAAGAAATTAAAATAATAATAATTAGTATTTCATAAATTATTTCAAATAAAATAATAACAATTAAAAGAATAAAGATCAAATTTGATAGATAAAAAATTTCAATAAAAAAATTATAAGAGAAAAGCAAATAACAATTATAAAAATGAGGACCAAAGTTAATATAAAAATTAAATTTTAAGAGATGAAATTAAAAAATAAATATTCAAAACAAAATATATATAGCAATCAAAAGTTTGAGGACCAAATTTGATATGATCAGCAAATAATATGATATTTTTAAATTTTTCACAACTTCTGGAAAGTGTTTTCCGCTTAAATTTTTCAGGAAAACACTTTTCTAGAAACTAAGCTAAATTTTTCTTTGACTAAAAAGTATTTTTTGTTAACTAATTTTTTTAATGGTAAATAAATATAAAAAAAATTAAAAATATTTTTTAAAAAATTACTTTTGAAAAAACAAATAGAGTCTAAAGAAAGATAAGGAATAGAGAAGCCAGCTGAAGTGAAGCCAGGTAGAAGGAGTTGAGAAGGTGAGGAATCAAAGGCTATTTGTTTTGACGAAGCTCACCCAAGCTGCTTGAGTTAGCCAATCCAAAGTCTGGAGTAGCCTGCAAACCCAGTCCACAAAGAAGCCAATAACTAACAACCCAGCCAGCCTCAGCCCATTAGAAAGGCAGCCGATAAAATCCAAAAAATGAAAGAAAACCACCCCCATCAAGTAAAAGGACGCATGAAAAGTAGCAAGGATTTGATTAGAATTGTGGTGGGTAATTTTTTAAAGTATTTTTTTATTTAAAAATATATTAAAATAATATTTTTTTATTTTTTAAAAAATATTTTTAATATTAGCACATTAAAATAATGTAAAAATATCAAAAAATTATTAAGTTGAAATGAAGAAAAAAATAAAAAAAAATTCAAATTTTTTCAAAAATATTTTTGAAATATAAAAAGAACCTAAATTATAGAGAAAAAATAAATCCTGAAGGTTAATAATTCTTAATTGCTATAAAAGTAAAATACTTAAGGAAAATAAAGAAAATTCCAAATAAAAACTTCTAGAACTAATTTGAGCATTAAAACGACCTCACTTAGTAATATCCAGGTGAACACGCTCATAAAATTTCATTTCAATTTGATAATTACCCCTTGAGCCCTCAAAGATTTCGAAATAACCTCCATTCCTTGATCTACATCATGCGGTGGGATGATGTTGTCAATATCACCATCCATCAAACAAAGCAACATTCTCTAACATCAATTGACAAAGCTTATAATAAAAATGATAAAACTAAAGCTTTCTAAACTCTAAAATTATAGCTCAACTGTAAAGAAAAATCTAATTTGATTAATTTTTAAAGTTCATAATTCTTAACTATTCTGCAAAATAAACTAAATATCTTTATTTTTACTAGTCTCGTTCGAGATTCGTGACTAATTATTAAACTAAATAGAAAAAATATATTTATCAAGAGCTATATAGCAAATATTTTTTTTATTTTTATCCGGGTATTCTTACACTCTTTTAAAAGGTAAAACTAGTCTCGTTCGAGATTCGTGGCTGCCCTTTCCAATAAATACGCTTTCTAGAAATCAAACTTGTATTTTCATCCTTGTAAAAATATGGCAGTACCTTAAAACTATATTTCTAAATTAAATTAAAAAAAAAAGAGTAAAATAACTATAAAAAAAATTATTTAACAATAACTTCCACACCTAACCGCCGTTTAACACTTCTAAACCTAACCGTTTAACAATAACTTCTAAACCTATCTACAAGTAGCTGACTCTACCAGATCTATAGATCACCTTGTAGACTTTCAACCCAATTTAATAATCAAATTAAAAATTATATTCATTTTTATTAATAAACTCGTTTGACCCTGCAAACTTTTTCTAAAATAAAATCACATGGAACAGCTTGACCTTGGTAAATTTCCCAGAATGAAGCAAGACATAGAATCAGCAAGAGAATATGTTGCCTTCAAACTGCTATGATTGCAGGTCTGCAGGCAAATGAAAAGCTTCCGAACACCTGCTGCCAAGCTAATCGGGATAGTCTTGAAGTTGAATAATTGGGAGTTAAGATCAACACATAACGGTAATTGCATTCGTAAAATCACACCGAAACAGTAAGCCTAGAAAATCAGCACAGAAACAAAACTTTTCTACTTGCAATACTGCTAAATGCCTAATCAACCAAGACGCTCGTTCACCTGGACCAGAAGTCAGATACCATATGGTTTACAATCAGACTAAACTAGTTTTAATTACAGCTAATTACTTTTCACATAAATATTCAACAGGCAGCAGCTTCACTCTCAAGCAGCAGCTACTGCCTCAGGAGTTGCGGCGGCGGCAGTCTTTGTGGAGGCTGTACTAGGGGCGGCAACAGCAGGACCACTCTTGGCATCTTTTTTAGGTTCTGCTGGTGGTGGAGGCTTGGGCTTCATGTGGGGAGGTGGATTGTGTTTAAGGTTGAGAAGTATATGACGCATCCTTGATAGGTCAGTAGGCTTGCCAGGCTTCGGTCCCTGGATCACCACAATGGTGGGCTGCTTCTTCTCATCCTTCTTCCCCCTTTTCTCCATTGTTGGCACCTCGCGAGGAATGAGTTCTGCCGTTGCCTTCCAATAATTTTTTCCAGCTTCGGCATGGAACTTCTCCCGGTTTGCCAAAAATAACTGACATTTGTGAAAGAAAATCAGATAAAAACATACCTTCACTCCAGCTACACCACCAGTGGAGGAGGCTAAGGGGTCAGAGGGAGGCCATTGCCCAAATACCAAGAAGCATTCCAAGACATTTTTCTATTTATTCAATTATGTAATTTGCATAAATCTTTATTTTAGTATTTCATTCAATAATTAGAATTTGTGTATATATAGTTAAATTTAGATTCTAAATAATATTTTTTTTATTTTTTAGATTTTATTTTTGATATCAACACATAAAATGATCTAGAAACATTAAAAAAAATCAAGAATTTTGGAAACAAGCTCAGAATGTCCGGGCTTCTCCGGTGTATGCCACGATTACCAAGAAAACTCATCGTAGCCTATTTTTAATTTCTTCTTCTTTTCTAGATAGGTTAGGCCACATGACACCCATTTTTGGATCAGATTTATTAGCGAGTTTGATTATTATTACCATAATTACAGTGATGATCGACAGATTGCAACTTGTAACAGTGCGAATCAATAGGCAGTCAAGATCACTTATTTCAGACTAGCAAAACCTTAAACTGCACCTGAGAAGTTCATGCATATCTGATTACCCATACAGATCTGATGTTTCCAAAATTTAGATCAAAGCATGAAAACACCAATGCTCTTAAATTTAGCAACCTAACAACTTCTTCAATAAAGCTAGCCAAAATCAAAATCAAAACCAAAACCAAAAAAATAAATGCTATGACTACATGAAAATGAATATCATTTCTCCACTAGCCATCCTAAATTTAAGAACAAAATAATTTGTGCAAATAAAAAATATTGTAAAGGGCACCCCAACAGAAAAAAAAAAAAAAAACATGGGATTTCTTCAAAAATCTTCTCCCAAATACTTAAATAATTCCCAGCACCTTATGAATGAACATAGAGCACCCACATCATATTGGATCCTTTCATTCTATTTGAATCTAACGGCCCCTTTATGTTATTTTATTTAAAATAATTGGTTTAATACATTTTAAAGATACTTTGTTAGATTGTTCTAAGAAATATTGTCATGGAAATTTAAAATTATTTTAACAAAAATATGAGTTAATTGAGATGTACTCCCTCACCTTCTCCTTTTCTCTATTAGCAGCCTTATTGTTCTCTAGAGTCAGCTGTCTCTTCCTGTAAAACTCTTTTTTATACTCTTCAGCTTCCTCTACTATTTGCTTCAACATCTCCTTCTCCTTCTTCTCCTTCTCTTCCAGTCTTATAGCATTCTCTCTGCACTTGTTATGTAAGTTTTTTTATTAATAAAAAATCAAATCAAATCAAATCAAAGCAACAGCTGGCTGCATATAACGGATACTACCTACGCCACTCTCTTAAAGCGAAACCTTCCTCGGACTCCATCTCCGATGGAGGAGGCAAGATCGGTCCATCCGATATCCCGTTCTGTTCCGGGGAGAACCCGCCGTCATCGCTCACCGGCTGCGAGGAGAACAAGTCATCTCCGGTGGTGCTGTATGACTGAGAAGCGAAGACCGGTGACGAGTTACCGGTCAGCGAGTTGGCATCAAAGTTTCTAAAAGAACCGCTGTATTCTCTAGGAGACTCGTCGGTGAACGATGACATGATCCTCTCTTTCCTCTTTCAGGCGTTAATTTCTTCGCTTCCTTCTCTTTTTGCTTTGCTAGTTTGCTTTAAAACTCTGATCAGTGAACCAAAGAACAACCCGTACGGCGGACGCGTGTTTGGTTTCTACTCGTCAAGAAGAAAGAATCTTTTGTGTGATGAAATGATGTCCTGACATGTGTTGGTTTGTAAGGCTGAGGTAATTGGTGATCTTTTCATGGGTCCCACAACCTGGAAAATTCGGCGGGTGCGTCATTGCGTGCCTGTAGGGAGGTTCGCCGTGGAATATTATAAATAGTCCGGCGCGGGGCTTTACTTCTGTGGTTTCGCGGAATAAAACCTTCCATTGAGGCGGCTGTGTTATTTAGCGGCAATGACTGATAGCTGGAATCTGGGGTCCCATATTTGGTGGGTCCACAAGCATCTAACAACATTATTTTTTAGATAACTACAAACCAGTCCTCAACTTATGATATATTTCACAAACCAGTCCCCAATCTATGGAGTTTTGGTCGAAATAGCTCAACTATTAAAGAGATTTTAACAAATGGATCCTCGTTGCTTAATATTGATCATGTTAAAAAGCCACGTTAAAATACTGGCGTAAGAAGCATGTGCATATGTAGCTTCCTAGACTAAAACTAAACTTAAACTCAATCAATATAGTTTTTTAAAGAATAAATAATTTCATGTTCTAATCATTCATACAATATGCATATGGTGTGTGTGTATAAAATTAAAATTTAAGAAAAAAATCAAGATGGCGAGGGAAACATTGTAGCCTGAACAGTGGATTCCCGCTTTTTTTTTCTTATATTTCTTTTTATTTTGATTATTAAATTTTATTTTTTTCAATTTTATTATGTCATATTATATTGATGGATAATTGGACTTAATGACTTGTTTTCTGTTGTTTTAAAAAAAATTAAAGTGAAATAGTAGCTATTTTAAAAAAAAATTCTTTAGTTTTTCTTTTTGCTTTCATCATCAAACTTTTTCTTCAATTTTATTTTTTTATATTGCATTGATTGATTATTGAACTTGATAATTTATTTCATATTACTTTTTAATGGGTTATCATAACTTAAAAAAATATCTCAATATTGGATTGATTCTCGATTTTACAAAAAACTAATAATTTTATTGTTTGCAAAATATAAAAAAGGATCGAGGATTAAAATTGAAATCTAGGTAAAATCACATTCCTTTGAAAAAAAATGGTGTCAATGATTTTTTTAAAAATTTTGCATAAAGATATTTTTCAATTTTTATTTTCATCCCATTAGTTTAACAATTAAACAATTTAATCTAAAATTCATTTTATTCATATTTTAGTCTCCCAATTTAAGATGGAAAGAGAAAGGTTGGTAGAAAACGATGAAAGAAAGAGAGAAAGTTATTGTTTGGCTATATTGCAGCAACAAAAAATATTGATCTTAATGGAAATAGGTTTCACTTAACTAGGTGTTCAATTAAGGTGTTTTGAAACCTTATCTTGTTGGAAAAAAAGTAGATTGAATTTATTTTTTTCAATCTTATTTTGTGTTTTTGAACTATTTTTGGTGTTTCTTGCATTGATAAATTAGTTTTAAAGGTTCTAAGGGTGTTTTTATGTTAATCAAAATCTGGGAAGGCAAATAATATGTCATGTGCTTTTATTAAAAAAAAATATATATAGATAAATAACGTGTTATTTGCCTAATTTTTTTTTTTTTAAATGAAGGCCTAAACATGTTGGCTTATGCTAGCAAACCCAAGTACGCCAGCCTTTAAAAATTATAATCATGAAATGTTTTTCTTTTCAATGGTGATTCCAATTAAAATAATGCTTTCACTAAAATAATCAAGATATATATTAATAAAAAAAATTAAATTTAAATTCGAGAAATATATGTTTCCTTCTTATTACAAATAGTTAAAATTTTTAACAACATGTTATTTTAATGATCACTTTTTTATTAGAAAACGTATATTTCAGTGTTTTTTTTTAGATTAAAAAAATTACGTATCATTGATTGTTTTATGAATTAGTAAGAAATGCAAAATTTTGATAGTAATTTCCTCGTTAATATTGAAGGAGAATAAAATATCTATATTTATCCTAATTCTTTTTATTTTTTTTATTTTTATTAGATTAAGAACCAATGATCAAAAAATGTTTTTTTATTAAAAAAATGAGGGATTATAAAATTTTAGATATAATTTCTTAAAATATGACACTCTTTAAAAAAAAAAAATTTCAACAATTTAAATTTTATTTCTTAAAAATTAATTAATTTAGAATACATTAAATATATTATTTTATTAAATCAATAAATTAATGGAGAACACTGTTATATATTATTTTATTGAATACCATTAGACTTTTGATTTTATAGAAATCTTGTATAAAATTAGCAAATGCTCTTTTCCACATTCTATTATAACCACTTTTAAAAACTTACTTGATTGTTTTTTTATCATATAATTAAATAAAATATAATTTGAAAAAATAAAATTATTAAACTCATACGGGTCTATAACCTGAGTCATAGGTTTGGCAAGTTGACATGGATTGACTTAAGTCGATCCAATATATCACTTTTTTATTTTATATATAAAAAAAGATGTTATTTAAAATAAATTATACATCCAAGTTGCTCACATTAAGTCAACATTCACACAATTTAATTTAATTTGAAACTTGGCTTTAAATAGAGTCTAGTTGAGAGTTTTTAAGATTGACTTCTAGATTAAATTTAGACCTCATTTGTTTAATGGAAAGTGGTTTATAGCTATTTTTTAAACTTCTTCATGTTTGTTTGTCGTTAAAAAAGTTAATCACTAAAAAATAATTTCTAGTTAAATAAAAATTTTGGTTGGTTTTTATAAAATTATTTTCCTTTTATTCTGGACGAAATACACTTTACAAAAATTATGAAAAAATAAAAAAAAATATCATATTATTTGTAGATTATATCAAATTTTGTTATTGATATATATATATATATCGGCCAAACATATTGGCCCAACCTTCCAACTCTAGGCGCATAACCTCTTTTTACATTTCCCTCTAGTTTTTTTTTTCCTTAGATTTTTATTGAAATTCATTATAAATAAAATAATTAAAATACTATTCAATTAAATATCATTCAATTTTGTTATAGTTTTCAAATAAAATTATAGCTTTCTACGGTAATATTAGCTACGATTTTTTTTAATTATTTTATATGAAGATAGTATGTAATTTTTTAAAATAAGATCATGAATATTCATGAAAATAATTTTTTATATATAAATATTTTACATGATTTTCTCAGATCAATTATCATTTTTTTCTCCAGTTGCATATAAAAATATCAAGAAATATTTTTTTTTAATTTTCTTTTAATGAAAACTTGAACTTTAGATCATGATAATTTTCTCAATTAAAAAAAATATTTCTGATAAAAAAAATGCTTTTGTTAAAACTAAAAAGAAATGGCTTGATAAGAAATTGAAGTTCAAATGAAAGAGATATATTTTCTCTTACTTATTGAATTTGTTTTATAAATAAATATTTTAATTGGTTTACTTTTTATTCATAAAACATGCTACTAATAAAAAAACATGTTTTAGTCAAATAAAAAATACAGTAATAAAAAAAGAATAATTCACCAAACAAATTATGTTTTCTTCTTCAAAATTCAAATAATTGCTTTTTGTTCAAATATCTATTTTAATTATAAAAAATAAATAAATAAATATGGATTTCAAAAACTATCTTATGCTAAGGTAAATAATTAATATACTTACTATATTCTATACAAATAGGTATCTCTACCAATATCAATGTATCATCTATATTTTGATAAGTTCTAGCTCTAATTTCTATGTTAAATTGCATAATTTGTACCACAGTATGAATCACGTCATACACACTAATTATTTTTTTATGCATAACGTAAATCACGACCTACACCTAATTAATCTTACATTGCCCAATAAGTCTTTGTGAACATAGGGTGGAGGGTTGAATTAGGTGTTTCAACAAAGTCTTAATCATTGAAATAGCATTGACCGAAATGAAGATTAGGGCCAAAACATGGGAAAAAATGGGGATCTTAATTGAAAAAAATAAAAACTTTAGGGATCAAACCTGAGTTGCAACAAAGAAATAATAAGTTAATTTAGTAATGTAATGATATAAAATAAAATATGGTTTTAAAATATGTAAATTATTAACACTGATCATAAGAACTTAAGAAGGTAAAAATAATTTTCCATAATTCATATAAATGCCTAAATTAATAAAAATACTGTAAAATAATTATCTCTCATATTAAATGAAAACTTGCAGTTCCGAGACTGTATAATATGTGGGGTGATCCGCTCTTTCTAATTAATCAACAAAGGAATTAAACAATTTCTATATTTCAAAATTCATAAATTCCGAATTCAACAGGTTCATATAGCGTATTATCATTGGTTACAGCTCCTAATCCACAAATCCAATACATCTCCAATTTAGAAAGATAACCTATTAAATCAAATAATATTTTAATAAAGCATAATTTTTTTATTAAAAAAATCTCATAAAAAAAAAGTTGTCAATTAAAACAAAAATAAAAGCGAACAATGATTTACTATGCACACACTCATAATTTATTATGGATTTAAGTAATGAAATTATTATTTTACCCTTCAGAAGAAAAAAATTTAACTAAACTTAAGGGACAATACAGTTTTTTTTTTAAAATCTATTAGTGATTGCAAAATTAAACATGGTGAATCAATCTTTTTCTATTTTTTGCTGCACAATGAATTTACTAAATTAACTTAGGTCATGCATGTTTTTGACTATTTATTTTTTCTGCACGATACAATAACTTAAATGCCTCTTAAAACTAAACTTTCTTGGCTTTGCATATAGAGGCGCTTTCATCATTGTATTCTAGCTTCTTTTTTTGTGATTATCATACGGGGTTAGAGGTAATTAAGTTTTTTAATATATTAAAAACAACTATTATTTAAATAAAATAAAGGTTAACGTCGCCCACACCTTTTAGGTGGCGCCTTCTAGACTTTAAACGATGTCTTTCAGGGTGGTGTTTGATGCATCTTGCCGCCCCCATTATAGTGATGCGGGATATGTCTCTGGACGAGTAGCGATTGAGCTCTAACGACGTGTTTTTTCTTCCCCCTCTTTTCTTTCTCCCCTCCTTGAAAAATGCAATGGGCATTGCAAAAAAATCAAAGAAGTCTGATTATTTGTTCATTGAATCAAATTAGATCCTTAATTTTTTTATTGCAATATATTTGGTCTTGAATTTTTAATTGATTTTTTTCAATCTTATCCTTTTACATTTGATTTTTATATCAAGTCTGATCCTTATTCTTTTGATTGTTTTTTAATTTTTTTTCTTATCCATTTTTAATTGAAATTATTTTTCAATTTTATCCCTCATAATTTGATTTTCTCTTCCTTTTTTTTGTGTCAAATTTGATTCTTATTTTTTTCAAATCTATATTTTTTATCTTTTTTTGTTGAATTTTTTTTAACTTTATCCCTAATTATTTTGGTTGGTTGAGAATTTAACATTGTTATTTTTTTGGATTTGCCTTCTCATAATCCATGTCACGAGTTTTAAAGATTAAAGTGGGTTAGCTTCAATCTTTTTAGGTCATTTTTAATTTTTTTAATCTCATCCCTTAACATTGGGCTAGTTGGATATTGGCATTCATTATTATTATTTTTTTTACTTTCCTTTCTATAAAGTTGACCAAGGTTAACTCAAGTGTTTTTTTATTGTTGCTTTAAAAAAAACTTTAGTTTTTTTTTTACCCTTCAATATAATGTTGGTTTAAGAATTTGAATTTGTAATTTTATTTAATTTTTTTTCAAGGTTATTCCGGTCTCACGACTAAGTTATAGATTTGGTGTGTTGAATCGAATAAACTCGGATTAATTTTTTTTTGTTTTTATTTAAATTATTTTCTTTTGAGTTTTTTCATTCAACATTTTATTTGTTAGGAATTGAGATTCTAATTTTTATTTAATTTTTCTTTCCATGCAACTATCTTGTTTTCATTTTAATCTAACTTTATTAACAAATAAGATCATTGAGACCTTTTAAAAGTATTGGAAAGATATATTTCTATAATATTAGTAAGCATTTATCTTTTGCATTGAATCATTGTTGATTTTTTTTCACTTTATTTGTTGTCAATGTATTCTTTTCTAACCATATTATTAAATTAATTATGCTTATTAAACCCAATCAAGTTAATAATAAAAATCTTTAAAAAAAAATTAAAAAATATTTACATCGTCTTGGTATTTTTTTTGTTTTTTTTACATGTAGTTCATCACTATTCTAAAACCTTACTTTTACTATAATTTTCACAATATATATATACGAAACATGCGAAGACCATTTCCATTGGCTCTCTGATGATCTAAGGATCTCATTAATAAGAAATTTATATGCTAAAAGTGCTTAGAATACAATATTAATAAAATCCTAATTCCTAATTCCTAGAGTAATAACTCAAACAAAAGATATAAATATTTAAAGCTCAAAAGATGAAATTTTGAACCTAATTCTTCCTTTTCTTTGATCTCTCTTTCTTGTCTACGTAGCTCAAGGTTTTGGGTGTCTGAAAAATAAAAGAGCATATATTACCACCTGGGTTTTTTTTATTATCTTAATTATTGGGTATTTATAAAAATACCCCTATTTAAATAGAAGCAGTTAATTACAAAACCTATAGTCATATAAATTATGATATAATTTTATTTTCTTTTGTTTTTTGTTTCACTGAAAGGTCTACCAAGCCTTGATTACAAAAGTAAAAGATAATCATTTTTCGAACCGATACAAATTCAGTTATTAGGACTCTAATTTACGAGTCAAATATTTTTATTTTTTATAAAATATTATTTATGCAAGTTTTTTTAACACATTTTAATAGTTTGAAAAATATAATAAATCAAAAAATTTATACACACATATCATCAAATAAACTAAAAATTATATACATTAATAAATCAATAAAAATTCATTAATGACACCTAAAAGCAAAACTTGAAAAACTAAAAAATAAATATAAATTAAGATATTGAATCTTGAAAAATAAGATATTAAATTGATTGAATAAAATAAAATAAAAAATAACATATAAGACTACACGTATTAAAAATATCATCTAAAAATAAACATTTATTTTTTCAAAAACATAGTTTATCTATATAAAAGATAAAAATAAAACCATATATAAATTAGAAAAACCACTCCGAAAATTAAACACAACAAAAAAATTAATATTTTTTAAAAGAGACCCCTGAACAAAATAAAACAGAGGAGGTTTTGTCTATGTTTTTGGTTTTTATTTTTTTAATCGGCCACATCACTTTATTTCTTTTCTATAGCATTATTTAAAGTTATATTTTCATGGCAACCATAATTATCAAACGCGGCCTGGGGGTTGACTCGGCCAAGGGGCTAAGTTCTAGGTTACACAGGATGACTCGGGTCAACTTGGAAAAATTAAAAAAAGTATTTGAGGTTTTAATATTTTACATGAAAAAATTAAGAAACAATTCATGTAGATAAAGGCTATATATGTGGTAAACAATTAAATTTTAAAAGATTATTTCAAAATGTTTTTTACCTCACAGTGGAAAGATACTATCTTATTCTTCTAAGTTGAAGTATTTAAACCAAAAAGCTTTTTTATTTCACATTGAAAAAAACATAACTTTTTTCTTGTGAACATAGAATATATATTCTAAAGGGCTTCAAATCCCACATTAAAAAAAATAAAATAATATTATGACATTTATATAGTGAATTTTAAAATGAGTTAGTAACCAAGTGAAAATATGAAAAAAGAGGGGTCTCTAGGTATAAGAAAAAAAAACATTTAAAAAAATGGGGTCTTTACTAGGTCACCCAAGTTTCGGGTTGACCCGATGAGTCGACCAATTTACTCCGAGCAAATTTCAATCCTGGATTTTGAATGAAACAGACCCGGCCAAGGCCTAGGGTCACCTGGAAATTTTTTTAAAAATATTTGGAATTTTTTAAAAAAATATTTGATGTTTTAATATTTTATATAAAAAAATTAAGAAATAATCCATGTGGATATAGGCTATATATGTTGTAAGTAATTAAGTTTAAAAGATTATTTCAAAATGTTTTTTATCCCACATTAAAAAAGATACTATCTTATTCTTTTAAGTTGAAGTATTTAAACAAAAAAGGTTTATTATCCCACATTGAAAAAACATAACTTTTTTTTCTTATAAACATAGAGCATATATATTAAAGAACTTCAAATCCCACATTGAAAAAATAAAACATTCTTTTAGTATTTATATAGTAAATTTTGAAATGAGTTAGTAACTAACTGAAAAATATATATAAAAAAGGGTCTCTAGGTAGAAAAAAAACACATTTGGAAAAAAAAAGGTCTCTATTGAGTTTTTGCTTGGTCACCCGAGTTCTGGATTGACCCAACGGGTCCACCGATTTACTCTAGGCCAATTACAGACCTGAATTTTGAATGAAATAGATCCGACTAAGATCCCGAATCTTGGGTTGACTCGCGGGGTTGAGCCTGATAATTATGATGACAACTATATCAGACCCGTGGTATTGGGTCGTGGTGGTAGCAGGACCCAACGCTATTGGGTCCTGCTAGGCAGCAACACCCAACTCTATTAGATCTTATTGGCAGGCAAAGCCAAATCCAATAGCGTTGGATCTGGTGACGAAGCCAGATCCAAAAACATTGGGTTTTGCTGGGCAGCGGGGCCTAACTCTATTGGGGACCTGGTGGACAATAAGACCAAACTCTATTAGGAGAAAAGAAATTCAACAAACCCGACCTCAAATGAAAAAAATTATCGTTATCCAACTTTTATATAATATAGAAAAAGTCTTATCAATTTATTTTCTCTTTACTGTATGAAAAAAAATTACATAAAAAAAGAAAAAATATCTAAAAAGGTAAAAAAATAAAATTAAACATATCTGGGTCTGGCTGTGAGCGAAACTCAATACCTGTTGGAAGCGATTTGGGCAGCCAGACCCAATAGCTTTTGGCATAAAAAATAGAAAAAAACAATACACCCAACAATATTTTTTAACTAAAAAGCAGCAAGAACAACGTCCCATATGACGATACAATGTCATCCATAGTATATTAAATCTATATATATAATAAATGCATAATATTTTTTTCACGCTTTTTAAAATATAGTATAATATATTAAGGTATGATTGGTTTTATTATAGGTTTACGTAGTAAAAACTAAGCCTTCAATTAAGTAATGATTAAATTTTTGACTAGAAAATTAAAAATAATTTAAGTTCATGCTAGATTCATTCCAGGGAAGACATTGGAAAGATGAATTGAGCGTAGCTCACCACTCTAGGGCGACAACGCTAGCATAACTTAGGCTCATCTACAAGGATTGTGAAAACTTAAAGTCTATCAAGATGCGCAACCTGTGAAACATGTAGCTGATCTTGGAAAGGAAATCTTATTCCCTATTGACTATATAAAACAACCATTTGATAGGTCATGTTATTGTCCAATAAAAAAAATAGCGAATGAATATTTGCATCGAAACCTACACGTATGCTATTAGTATCTTTGATGGAAATTATTGAAGTTTATGGAGAAAAAGAAGAAACAAATGGAGAGAAAGGAAAGAGAGAGAAATAAAAATTATGTTCGATACGACTATGAGCCTTTGTCGTGTGGGAAGGATCCGGCTGAAGGATGAAGGAGTTGAGTTAATCGATATAATAGATAGGGATGATTATTTTTTTGTTCGTTTTTGTTTTTATATAAAAAAATTATTAAATTAATTTTTTTTAAAAAAAAGCCAAACCAAACCGAAACCGGTTCAAACCGGCTGGTTTCGGTTTGGTTTTTAGAAAAAAACCAGTTTGCCTTGATTTTTTCGGTTTGACTCGGTTTTTTCAGTTTGGCTCAGGTTTTTTCAGTTTAGGTTCGGTTCGGTTCGGTTTTTTTGGTTTTAGACTTAAAAAACCGAAACCGAACCGAATCGGTCGGTTTTTTTCAAAATTTTAATCAGTTTAATCGATTTTTTTTCACAGTTCAGTTTTTTTGGTTATTTTTTTTCCAATTTTTTTAATTTTTTAATTTTTTTACTCACCCTTAATAATAAATTAACCTATAATTTTTTAAATAAAAAAATTAAAATAATATTTTTTTAATTAACTCAAGTCAGCACTTAAATAACCAGACTCTCTAGTTACCTGGGGCGCACCCACACAAAATATTTTTATTATACATCACAATATTTTTTTTATACATCACATGAGTTATTGTTTTTATTTTCCCAATAAGTAACTATCATGCCAAAAGCAATTTCAAAGTGTAAATTGCATTTTGATCATGAAAGTTGCAAATTATAATCAAAATCTATTTTTTTTATAAATTATTTTCAGTTTATTTATTTAGGAAAAAACAATATAAAATCCCTAATCACCTAGTTCTCATACTTTTTTTATTCCTCAAAATCGAGTCAAATTAATACGTAAAAATTAAAAAAAACTTTTTTCTTGAAGTTTATTGGAATCTAATATAAAATATTTAATTTATGATATAATTATTATAATACACCATTAACTTTATTTGGTAATTGTGTCTAATTTAAGAACAGGCAAAAAATTTTCTATTTAAAAAAATCAAACAATCTTGATTCATTCTTTTCGTATTAATCAAATCATCTAAATCCATATTTTTAACCTAAATTTTTAATCCCTTTTAAATCTTCAAATCTTCTAGAGTATGTTTGTTGGAGGTATGGTTTTGAAAATTTTTTTTATTTAAAAATTTATTGAAATAATATTTTTTTATTCTTTAAAATTATTTTCAATATTAACATATTAAAAAATCTAAAATTAAAAAAATAATTTAAAATAAAAACATTTTAAAATGTAAAAACTACGCTTTAAGTTTACAATGGCAAAGTTACCCGTACAAAAAAGGGATTTTCGTAAATTCAAACAAATTCCACACCCATTAAATAACTGCCGCATCCCCTATAAATATCCCTCCCCACCCTCATTTTCTTCCCATTGAAAACCGTTTAGAAAGAGAAACACGCAGCGAGGGGAGGGAGAGAGAGAGAAGAAGAGAGTGTGTCTGTGCAGTCAGGCCTTGTAGTGATAGACCAGCAGCAGTGAGAAAATTCACAGGCATTGCTGTTTCTGTCACTCTATCATAATTTCCTGGTCGTAGTAATTGATTTGATTGTTTTGAAATGAGTCGTTTAGGGTTTAAATCCCTGGTTTATCACGGAGAGGTATGTTTGGGAGAACTGGATGTTATTCTGGTGACGGAAAAGGGTTTCTTGTTCCCAAACAACGAGATTCGCATCCATCATATCTCTCAACAAAGTGAGCGATGTCCTCCTCTGTCAATTCTCCAAACAATCTCTCCATTTTCCGTCCGTTGCAAGCTCGAATCGTCTTCTCCTATGGAACAGTCTCATTTGATCAATCTCCATGCCTCTTGCTTCCACGAAGTCAAGGTCTATTTTTTTTCTTTTAATTTCTTTGATTTGTTTTGCCTAATTTTACAGCGTAATTGACTCATTTAGTTAAAAATTTTGTCCTTAATCTTTAGTTTGAGTTAAGAAGGGGAGAAGTGAGAATGCGGTGATCTTGACTTTGTCTTTTTTGTTGTTATAGACGGCGGTGGTTTTGATTGGAGATGAAGAGATTCATTTAGTGGCAATGCCAAGCAAGCAAAAGAAGTTTCCATGTTTTTGGTGCTTTGCGGTTCCTGTAGGTCTGTATGATTCGTGTTTACGGATGCTCAACATGCGGTGTCTTTCTATTGTGTTTGATCTTGATGAGACACTTATTGTTGCGAACACGATGAAGTTGTTTGAGGATAGGATTGAGACTCTTAGGGGTTGGATTGGACGGGAGCAAGATCCGATGAGGGTATCTGGAATGTATGCGGAGATGAAGAGGTATATTGATGATCGGTTGCTTCTGAAGCAGTATATAGAGAATGATGTTGTTACGGATAATGGAAAGATGTACAAGGTTCAACTGGAGGACGTTTTGCGATCATCGGATGGCCATGAGAGAGTTGTTAGACCTGTGATTAGATTGCCAGAGAAAAATATTGTTCTAACTCGCATCAATCCGGAGGTATGATTTGCTTGATGTTGTTTGTTTCTTCCAGTTTTATTACTTTTATTAATTTGTTCCGTGGAATTCTCTACTTGTTATTTTTTATGATATATATTAAAAGTGTGTTCTAATAGAGAGTATTTGATGTCAACTGGGCGGAAAAGAGTATATTTGCAATTTGATTACATCATTTGGAACTATTAATACTATTACACGCTAGTATGATTTATGAGAGTTTTTCCTTGAGCTATGAGAAGATCAAAACAAGTGCAATTGTTTTCATATTATTTTCTTTCATCTTAATGATTTCATTGGTTCCAATATATCATAACACCTGTATGTTATTTAGTTTCAAAAGCCTTTTGTTTCCAATACAAAAATGGATGTATTTGCATATTCTCGTTTGATATTTACATATTTTGATTATATGCTTGCATAGCTGTTAAAATTAGACTTTTGTTTGGAGAGTTCTCAATTTTCATTTAATAATCCTTGATTTTGGCTAAATTAGGACCATCGTTCTTTTGGATCAGTTTGACCTTACTTATGTGCTTCCTTGAAAGTTTTTGGCTTGGAAGGTTCCATACTTCTTAAGGCGCTTAATTTTACTTTTTATCTGGCATTTCTGTGTTGGTTTTCTTGCAATATAGTAGGAGAGTGACTTCTCCTTACTTTGTCATCAGCCATGCTTTCTGATACACGACAATAAAAATTTTCTTGTGATTACTGGTAACTTTTTGTTTTTTTTGTAGATTCGTGATACGAGTGTGCTTGTGAGATTAAGGCCGGCATGGGAAGATTTGAGAAGTTACTTAACAGCAAAGGGACGCAAACGGTTTGAAGTTTATGTTTGTACGATGGCTGAAAGAGATTATGCCTTAGAAATGTGGAGGCTTCTTGACCCAGAGGCTCACTTGATAGCTTCAAAGCAACTCTCAGACCGTGTAGTTTGTGTTAAATCAGGCAAGTATGGGATCACTACTATTTTGAAAATATTTTGATTTCCGATTTTGCTTTGAACTTTGTGCATCTTCAATTACCTTTGAAATTTGTAAAATTTTATTGTGAATTTTGTTCTGGTGCTTCTGGCATATATGTTTGTTTAGTCTCTAGTTTCAAATATGAAAGGGATGGTTCAAAGCCAAAGTTGACGAAAGTTTTCTAAATTGAAGTGGCACTGCTCATAAACAACCTGCAGTGTGTTGTGTTTTCAGTTGTCATGTCAGCCACCGTGCCTTTTACTAATGACCAATAAGAATACCTTTTACTGTAGCAGGCTCCAAGAAATCTTTATTGAATGTCTTCCAAGATGGCATGTGCCATCCAAAAATGGCAATGGTAATAGATGACCGGTTAAAAGTCTGGGAAGACATGGATCAACCTCGAGTTCATGTAGTTCCTGCATTCACTCCTTATTATGCTCCTCAAGCAGAGGTACTAAAAAATATCCATGTGAACTTATTTGTTAAATTTTGTTCCTTTTTCTCACGTTACCTTCCAAGTAAAATCTTTATTAGGCTCATTCTCTCTATTCTCTAGACAGCGAACGCCGTTCCAGTCCTATGTGTGGCAAGAAATGTTGCATGCAATGTCAGAGGTTGTTTTTTCAAGTAAGAGATGCTAAGATTATACATATGAAGTACTTTTAAGTTACTGTTATTGCATGAGGATTATTTATAACTGCATTGTGACATGTTATGTTCACAGAGAGTTTGATGAGATCTTAATACGAAGAATATCTGAAGTCTTTTATGAAGATGAGGTGAAAAGCTTACCTCCTACTCCTGATGTGAGCAACTACATGATGACAGAGGTATTTGAATTGAGATATTGGGTTCTTCAAGCAACATTCTGATCATATTCTTAAATTATCAAACAATCTTTTTCATGAATTACAGGATAGTGGTTTTGTACCCAATGGCAATAACATTGCTCCTTTTAGTGAAGGAATGAGTGGCATTGAAGCTGAACGAAGATTGCATCAATCGGTAAGTCTTAAAAAATCATGTTGAAGAGATTCATGAACCTGCTCTGAATTGGTTGAGAGAAATTCCTGCTTGCCTTCACCTGAGAAATACAAGGTTCATTCTGGATACTGCATGTGCTTCTAACAAATGAGAGCAAAGCAATATTAAACATGTGTGCCTATGAGCAACATGTTTTCTGTTTCTCTGGTTGTTTGGCATGTAATGGAACTTGATAATTTTTCTCAGCTCTGTGCTTAAATATTTTAAACCTTTCAGGATGGCAAGACTGTCATGGAATCGGCCCCACATTCTATTACAAACAGTGCTGAATTGAGAACTGAAATCTCCCAGCCTAACGTGGCTATAATTCCAAATGTTGCTGGACCAACCTTATCGGCCACACTCTTGCCTTCTCAGAGTATGGAGTGCAGTTGGTCTTGATTTTATTTCTGCTTATCTATATCATTAGAGTACTTAAACTTACATTCCATAATTTAAACCTCTTTATTTCAGAACCTAGTTTACTTGGTGCTCCTGTTAGACGAGATTTAAGGAATCAAAATTCTGGTCAACCCCCTCTTCTTTCTAGAATACCTGCAGCAATACCACTATCCTCTCTACAGCCACAGGGAGGCTGGCTGGTGGAAGAAGATACTAGCAGAGCACAATCAAATAACCGACCTTCAGCAACTGCTCAAGAATTGGATTCTTTAAAATCTGATAAGCTGAGAGGACTGCAGAATCCACTTGCTCATGGTGCATCAGCCTCTGCTCCCGCTCCCTCCAGTTTAGTCTCACATGCTTCAGAATTGAAGGCTGAAGAGGTTTGTCTGAAGTTAATTTAAATTTGTATTTTGAAGCTCTTGCTATTTTTCAATGCATAGGGATCATTTCTAGCATCAGAAACTGAGGAAGAACTTCACTTATTTGCAGGCAATTGCTGGAAATGACATGCATAAACAAATTGTTCCTGCTGGAGGTAAGCCATCAAGCATATGAATTTTTTAGTGCTATAATAGTTTGAAGTGCAAAGTGATGGAGTGCTTGCTTTGTGTTGAACCATCAGGCCTGCTCAGTATATGTAGATATGTATGCAAATCCATCTTTTAATCATATATAGCTACAACTTTCAAACCTTACTTAATGGTTCAGGATTGATTGATCTAACATCGAAATATAGGAGCCTTTTGAGAGACAATACAAGTCTCATAACAGAAAAATTTATCAAACTTGTGGATGTATCATTATATAACATATTTAGAAGCAATGATGAGCCCACTGGTTGCTGTAGTGGGTATGAAGGCCATTCTCATCCATATAATTTTTTTTCTGCAGAGGCTGGCATGTCTCAGAATCATGTGTCCTCTAGTAGCAGAGAGTTCCAAGCTGAAGCTGGGAAACTCAATCTGCTACCATCCCACTTGTCTATTGGAGTGCTGCAAGAAATTGGACGGAGATGCAGATCCAAGGTACTGATTGGTTCTGGGCTTCATCATGGTTGCCTCACCTCTTTATTTCTATGGATCATTTATCGTCTGCTTATGTGCAGGTGGAGTTCAAATCTGTTGTAAGCACCAGTAAGGATTTGCAATTCTCTGTCGAGGTTAGTTAAAATTCGTTCTCTGCCTACCCTCATGTTTTCTGGCTCTTGATACTCTTTGAATAATTCACAAAAAGTTCATGAGCTTTGTAATTTTATGTTGTTGTAATCATCTGAGAGCTTACTTCAAGGACATAAATTTTTGGTACTGTAATTGGAGTTGAATAAATACTTGAAATTTGTTACCAAGTTATGTTTGCCAATTTTCTGTTCTTCTCCCATTCATTTCTTTCTTGCAATGTTGTTTTCATCAGGAAATTTTTAGATAGATATGATAATATAAATGCAATGGTGTATCCATGTTGAAAGTAGTGGAGTGAGGTCCCGTTGAGTTCTGAAGAAAATTTGTTTGTCGGTTACAAAATGAAGTGTTTTGCACTGTTCTTATGAAGTTGACCTCAGTGAGATTATTGTAAAACTCAAGCAAGTAAAGGGTATTTTGTATTTCTAGTTTAAAAATGTTCTTCCAGCCTTGTGAAAGTAGTGTGGTTCACTCTTCTGCTTCTGCTTTTAACTTTTTCCCCTTTTACAGTTTTACTCAACTGACAGTAACTTCTCCCACTGCTTTGTTGATTTTGCATTAAAAACCGAGTTGCTTTTTTTCTTTACTATAAAGGTTTTCTCCCACCCTAAAATTCTCTTTGTTAGTCATATACTATTGGCTGTTGTGTTATCAATGTTTTGTGAACTGCGACAGTAAATTACTATGTGATTGAGTGTCCCAATTGAAAACATTCCTGTTGCAACAGACCTGTTTCGTGTTGTGGATGAGTCATGTATGATGATCATACATATGTGATGATGAGAGGATTACCTTATGATTAGTGCTAGCTTTAAGCTTATATTTTGGGTAAACTATTTTTTAGCCCATCCAGACTTTTGTAAAATTAGACTTTGGTGCGTGAGCTTTTGAAGTCAAGGCAGTACTTATTTTTTGGCTGAAAAAATTGACTTCAGAGGGATCTATGTTTTACATCAAAACCTTAATGGGATAGAAGCTTCCCTGATCAATGATTCAGTGTATCTATCTTTGATCATCTCTTCACTAGAGAAAATTCCACCTCATTTTCTTCTCCTGTCTCTGCTTTTCATTGATAACTCCCTATCAACTCTTGGAATTTTATAAATGCTTCCTACAATTGAGATTAACAAGAGCTTCTGAATTGGTCGTTACTTTTGAAAGGCCTCTTGGAATAGAAAATTGAGAGGATGAAAACTTGCATCAAACCTTCGGGGCTATTGTGTGGGTTTTAGTAGCTCTGTGGCTAAAGTCCACTTTTACTAACACCTCTGATGAGTAATGCTATACATACAAACAATTATACAAAGTTTTTATACAGCCTGATGCAGCAATTGCTCTTTCAATGCTAATCAATCATTTAATATTTCAGGGATCTACATTTGACCACTTATCATTTGACATATTAGTTTGCATGAACATTTCTTCCTACAATAATTTGTCCTGTATTCTTCTGTCTCATAAGAGCACTTTTCTTTTTCATGAAGCTACAAAATAATCTCTTCTTTTTGTGTACTTATCTTTCCCTTTTAGCTTGTAGCTTGTAAAAAGACTAAGCAACTTTTGGACTCCAACAAACTCATTTTTCTGACTTAAATGATTTAGGTTTTGTTCACCGGTGAAAAGATAGGTGTTGGAATGGGTAAAACACGGAAGGATGCACAACAGCAAGCAGCTGAGAATGCACTTCACAGCTTGGCAGGTAAATTTAATCTCTAGGTCATTTCTCTCTCGTAATTCTGTGTTTGAGAAAATATTTTTTTTTTTGTAATTGTTATACTCCTTTTCTTTTGTTTCTTTTGTGCAATGTTGATGAATGTGGAGTTAAATATTTGCATAGTCTAGGTTAGTTGTGTGTGAACTCGTCATTAAATGGTAAGCACGTAAACATTGATTATTTCTATGGTCAAAGAATTGATGTTATGTGATAGTTATGCATATTCATATTGGTTGCCAGTGGATATGTTAACTGGGTTTAACATAAATTAGATAGGTGCAAGACTTATTATTCTTATCTCAGCATCTCCTTCGCTAGATGATCTTGAATACTGACCCATATGTTTTATAAGAAGGTGCTGAATGTATTTATTGTTCTCAGAAAAATACGCAGCATATGTTTCACCCAATTCTGGTGCTGTGGATGGTGATTTCGATAAGCTTTCTATTGGGAACGAGAATGGATTTGTATGGGACATTAGCAGTCCTGAATCTAGTGATCTGGTACGAGAAGATGGTTCAGCTAAAGAACGTCCTTCTGAGGTGCGGATATTTTTATGATGCTTTCAGTACTTGATTTGATTCCTTTGTTCAAAAACATAGGTGATGCTTGGATAAGGGTATGTTGGCAAGAAATTTCCACATTGGGTAGTGGTTATCTGAACAGAAACCACTCCCTTTTGGATTTTGCATTGCACCAAGATGTGGGAGCTAAAACAGTGAAAGGGAAAGCTGGCTTCATGTTCGCCACTGTGGCCTTAACCAGGCTCCAGTTATTCCTGTTTAAGAGGTAAGACTTGGTGGTCAGGCCCATTATCCAAGTACTCCCATGTAGTTGAATCAGCCATTCCCTTCAGAGTTGGTTTACCATTTTATTGTTCTTTTCAATGGGCGTGTCTTTTTTCTTCTTTATCTTCCATAATGTTGGAGTCACAATTATTTATTTTAGAATTTGCAAACTTCTCATGTGGCCCATTTTATCACTAGTCTTTGTTAGTTTCAAACACCTCTCCCTGTCTCATAGTCTTCGCTACTTTGGATTTTTTTGGCACTAAACTGACTGTGACCTTGAAGGACTAAATATTTTTTAAAATGTATAACAGAGATTTTCAAGTTTGTTAAATGCATTTTCACTTTTGAGATTATCAGAATGGCATAAAACGCCATAAGAACTCCATTTCTAAGATTGTGTATTGTCTGTATGCCTAATGTGCATCTATTGTATTGTTGGAAAATGATTTGCAGGTTGCTGATGCTGAACTTGTGAATACATCCAATATGGTAAATCAGCAACAGCAGAAACGTGCCAACTCCCCTAGGTAATGTCAAAAGGGCTTCTTCCTTTTACAGCTAATAAATTGTAAATTGACATCATAATAGCGCAGAGGGAGCAGTTTAGACATTCTTTTTTCAGTTAGTGTTTGAGGAGTGGGATTAGCATGACTAGCGATTCTGCTCACCAACTACTCTATTTGAATCAAAAGCTCTGTTTTTCAGTTAGTTGAATTTCATTTTTATTGAGTCATGAAGTGGATTTATTTGAACATGTGGAATTCAATGGGCTCTCTATAATGGTGAATTCAGTTCTTTGTGGGCATCTTAGAGGGTTTGCTTATTCAGGTGGTCTGGGATTCATGATGCTTATGCTAAGTCATACATATGCATTGTTCTTGCTTTTCTTTCTTCATAGAAGGATAATCCATTAAGGTCCTCCAAGTGACGTTGTGTTTGAAGGATTTTTGTGGGGCCCTGTCCTTGGATTTTCACACGTGACATCCATATGCACTCCTTGCTGAGCCTTTTTGCCCTGCCTTATTCTGTACCTTATTGTGGTATTTCTGTATGATAGTAGGGCATGGTGCTTCTTTTCTGGGTTATTTGGTAGTGTCATGACATTTTTGTGCCTTTGTTTGTGATCTCTCATAATCCGTTATCAGATTTTTGTAGAGCATGAATTTTTCCCGCACATTGTTTTGTTCTGTACTTTGTTTTGGTGTGGATCTATTGACATAATCTGGTCCATTTGCATTCTTGTCATGGAAAATTATGGCGTGTCTAGTCTGGAGATACTTTTAATGATGGTAGCTTGGTAGCTTCATACATCAGTTACTAATTGTGTAATAATTTCCTGAACTGATCATGCCTTCCTGATATTGTTTGATTTATCTTTCCAGATCGCCACAATCTATACCAAGTAAACGGTCAAAAGAAGAACTGTGTGGTTCACAAAGTCTACCCTTTCGGCAATCCAAGAATGAGAGTCACGCATGATAAAAGCCAAGATATTTGGAAAACGATGAATGATTTGAAGGTTTTTGTTTTTTGAATCTAAAATTCTGCATCTGAAATTTGCTCTTCTGGAAAGATAGGCACATTGTTATCCTCCTTTGGCTCCCTCCTTTTCGATTTTTGGGGGATGACAAGGGCAGAGCTCGCAAGGATGAGGGCAGAGCATGGCTTAAAACTCACATGGTGCTGTTCTGGCAGAATCTTCTCCTCCAGTCCACTTGTTACAGTAACTCTTCTTGTTAGTTGCTTTAGCAGAAATGTGGTTTCAGTTTAGGTGGCCACCGATTCTTTCGCTTCCAGCACCATTCTTATAAAATAATTCAGCGCTCGTCAATTGTAAATACTTTCGATTATTTCTATGGTGGCAATTGCATATTTTTAAAGCGTTATACAATGACTAATTTTTTGTTTAGCAGTACAAGATGAACACAGTTGCCTATACGGACTGGTCTATGTCAATCTTGAGAGAGAATATGTGCTTGGCTGGTTGGCTCGTTGCCCTCTGTAGTAACGCATGCCATTCCTCACTGAGCCAGATTTGGAGGCTTCCAAGTTGTATAGCTGTCTTCTTAAAGCCTGAAATTTGAAGGGGCTAAAGGTCGTTGAAAGAACCTAACCAGCATGTCGAATGGTCCTTGCTGGGAGAATCAGCAGTACCAAATCTGTTAGAACCTAATCTATTTCCGGAACTGTGAGGCGTGTGACTAAGATGCGGAAGTTCCTATGTGGAATTGTGGAAATCAGGCCAGGCAGATTCATCTCGGGGAACAGCTTTTGGCTGGAAGCTTGGAGTCTCATCCGATACAAAAACATGCCTGCATACGGAGCTATTCAGCTTGGGGATTGAACCACCAAATGCTTAGGTATGCAGTTTCCAGTGAGCAGGCCTCGATCTTATTAAAAATAAAAATAAAAATATGAAGCTCCCCTCGACGTACGCTTATTTTT
>Ga0325405_1000980_pt1 | contig 28668 bp, 24 predicted proteins | sample PopdelMetagenome_21_FD_205663 | JGI IMG/M metagenome (GOLD analysis project Ga0325405, IMG submission 205663) | Populus deltoides microbial communities from Bellville, Georgia, United States - Xylem-Control-R2 | ecosystem: Host-associated > Plants > Phyllosphere > Stem > Wood/Secondary xylem... | reverse complement strand
AGAGACTATACCAATAGACAAATTGGTTGATGGAATAAAAAGAAATTATTTTGTTATGATTGAATAAAAAAATATTTTTCATTATAATATATGCTTTTGACACGCATATTATATATGTTTAACCAAATCCTTTTCTTATCTAAATTGATACTCCAAAAATATTTTTGTGCATAAATTCGTAGTGTTTTTTCCTTCCCACAATGGTAATATGGCTGCTGCATGACATCATTAGAATTGTTTTTTCTTTTTGTTTCATTAACCAAGCAACCAATACCGTAATTTATTTCACACATAATTCAGAAACTCGTGTTAGCTAAAATGTCTAAGGGTACATTTGTTTAGTGTAAATATGGATAAAAAAATTAAAATGTTTTTCAATGTTTGATTTCAAAAATATTAGTGGTGATGATAAAAAAAATGATGATAAAGTAATCATTATAGTGATTAGATTTTGGTGAGATAATGATGATGACGACGAAAATGATTGTGGTGGTGATGGAAAAATGGAAATGGTAATTGAAATAGTTAAATAATATTTAATGTAAATGAATTACTATTTATAAAATATTTTATGAAATTTTTTAAAGTTTAAAAATTGACTGTAAAATATTTTATATTAATCAATTTTCCTATAAAATATATTATGAGAAACAAACATAGAAAAATATTTTCCAGAAAAATTTATAAAATATATTTGTTTAAAATATTTTACGAGAAACAAACAAATCCTAAATAAGAGTAATTATAAAGTACTAAATTTTTTTTTCATTATTGATGATTAAAACATCTCAAAACAACAAAGAATTGCACAAAATAAAAACTCAACTTTTGCAGCAAAACATATTACTAATAATTTTTGGAAGAAAATCTAAGGATTTTTGGAAGAACATGATATGAAGATAAAATATTTTGATGACGGAGAATTGAATTTGACTACTTTGTACGGGTTAAATTGGTTTAATGGAAGAACTTGAATCATGAGAATATGGCAATCGAAGTGCCAAATTTTATATTCTCAAAGCAAATATTAAAAATAAAAATAAATAAATATTAAGAATCTTTATAAAAATAGAACATTTTGTTTTTTCTTCCCACAAAGAGAAAACAACAAAAACCTTCTATTTTAGCGGTTCTCGACCAAAACGGTGAACTTTAAGTTGATTTCTTTTTAATCCAACCAAAGTTAGAAGAAGCAGGGTTGGGTTGGCCAGGTTTTGGATGGTGCATGCAACCCTTTGAGACATTTTGCCTCCGCTGTATAATTGTATTTTTTATAAAATTTAAAATATAAAAAAATTATTTTAATATATTTATATAAAATAAAAACTTTAAAAAACAACTACCTCCTCTCTATTCTTCTTCTCCTCTCGCGTTTTGGTTTCCACAAACATCCAACACTGGACATTAGATACACCCAATGCATTTATTTTATATATAATAAAAGTGAGATCCATGAAAAGTCTCATTTTTACACGTAAATGAAGAAAATTAACATTTCACAATTCTTTTTATTTCTAATATTTAAATTATACACTTAAAAACCTCAATTAAATAGTTGAAGAAATTAAAAAATGGCTATCGTTAAGTCCTTCAATGCAGTGTTTTTTTATTCACATAAAAAGAAGATCCATGAATAATTATCATGGTGGATCTATTTTTATGTGAGTATTAGAAGAGGACTTGAAAATCTTTTTTAGTTTAGGTGTGAGAAAAAAAACTAAAAAATTAATTAAATCGAGAAACTTGAAAAAAATAACTGAAAAAATCGAACTGTAAAAAAAAACTGACCGGTTCTATTTTATAAATATGAAACCAAAAAAACTGAACCGAACCGAATCCAAACAAAAAAAACCAGAAAAAAACACGAGTCAAACCGGTTTTTGTCCTAAAAAACTAAACCGAACCGAAACCAATCAGTTTAAATCGCTTTCAGTTTTCCTTTATAAAATCCAGCCAAATAAAAAATGATTACCCTACTTTAATTTTTGGTAATTATATCACGTGGAACTTTTTAAAAACAGAAATATAAACACTACTCCCTCAACGAGTCACTCATTCAACGTATCTAACTAGTGAATTTGAAAAGATTATTAGGATTTTAAATTATAAGATATATTAGAAAATGTCAATCTAGAATAACTAAAATAAACAATATAAGAATCTACAGGGACTAGAATGTAGTTTGCATAAAATCATCTCAATCCAAGTTCTCTTCTCTTCAAACAAAACCCAAAAATCCCTCAAAAGTTTGAAAACACGACACACATGCGTTTTTGCTCTCCTCTTTAAAGTGGCATCAACCTTTATTATTCCACATTTATCCCTAACCGACTCCATACCCACCCTCTGTCCACCTGGTTCTCTCGTAATTTTCACAAACTCCAATCCCTTTCTCGCACCCCCATCCCGCCGACGATCTGTCGTCTCCGTTACCCACTCAGCGCCTTCATTTACCATAAAAACCTCTCCTATCCAATTCCAGTCAGGGCTTGTAACTTACTCCTCGAGCATTCGAGAGCTCGAAGACTAGGGTTTGGTTTTAGATTCGATTAGAGATTGGTAATCGATGATTTTGAAAGATTAGGGTTTTCCTTTCAATTTCGATTTTCTATTGAGTGTATCAATTTTTCCAGGGTTTCAATTTGAAGTTTTTGGAAAGTCGAGGATTTAGTAAGGATGCCGAGAAGCTCTCGACACAAATCGAGCAAGCATAGCTCGAAAGAGTATTCAGATTCGGAGAAAGATTCGAGCTTGAAAGAGAAGAAGGCGGCGAAAGAGGAGAGTGTCAGTAATAATAGCAGTGTTAGGGTTTCGAGCGAGAAGAGGAAGTTAGATTTGAAGGAGAATAAGGAATCTTTAAATGGGGAATATGTAGAGGAATATTCTTCCTCTTCGTCAAAGAGGAGAAAAGAGAGAGTAGAGGAAAGTAATGATAGGTGGAATGGTGGAAAGGAGGAGAGGGGGGAGAAGAAGGGGAAGGAGAAAGGGGGCGAGGAGAAGTTGAAAAGTAAGAGGAGGGATGAGAGTGTGGAGAAGAAGAGTGAGGGAAGGCATAGGGAGAGTAGTAGAAAGGAGGAGAGGGTAAGGGAGAAGGAGAAGAAAGGAATGGAGGGTAGGAGTGAGGTTGAAGAGTATTCGCGTGGAGGAAAACAAATTACTGAAAAAACTGGTAAGGTAACAATGGATTGGTTTGTAATGGTTGCAATGTGTTCTTTAAATGTGGATGTTTGTGAATTTGTGTGTTGATTTTGTTTGCTGTTTGTTTTACCATTTGAATGCTTTTTTGAATTGTTAGAGTTACGTCTTCTTATCATTGATATTAATTGTTGAAAGAAATTGTCTTTTCAAGTAAATAAGGGAAAATTTAGGGTTTTGTTTTGGGCCTTGGAGTGCTCAATTCAAAATACTCAGCCTCAAGGTTTCTTTTCTTTGTTGAAGTGCTTGTTTAATCATCTTATTTCTTGACTCTTGTCTGTTGAAGTGTCTTCAATAGGATAAAATGATTTAGATTCTACTAGTTGATGAAGATGATTTCTAATCATCTTCTGGAATTGGTTTATGATATTTTAAATGTATTTAAAAATTAACTCTTATGTACTAAAAAATTAGCAAGGATTTGAGTGACGCTCATGTGATAAAAAGTGACATGGTCATGTCTTTTGTGGATGATTTCTAGTTAATTGATGATAGAAAAAGTTGACAGTAGGAGAAAGTATGTCAGTACTTCGCGTCCCATTCATTGTAACCTTAGATATAGGTGACCATGACATAGTTATCCATTGAACATTGAGTGGTTGATCTTCAATTAGGTTTTCTGATTTATATTCCAGGCACTTCAGATGTATCTGTCCAATCTGGGTATTTTCTTGTAAATGCTCCATACTTTTATCTGAATTTGAGGCCTCAGAGTTATTTGTCTTCAATCAACTTTTGGTGTCCTTATGTAATGCTTGGTAGAACATAATATTGTGTAATTTAATGTTATGGAAGGAAAGATTGGTACTTGTTTCATTCTTCTATTAGATTACTTCACACTCCATTATGCTCCACCACATATTCATAGCATTTTTAAACATTCTTTTTATTTGAAATTGTTACCTTGGAGACAAGATAAAGTATTCTGTTTGATTTTCTGGTATTGTACATTAAACAATTACAACTATTTATAGAATGTGACACTGAAGATATTATTGATGGCCATTTGTTTTGGTATCAAGGCCATTTACTTCCACTCCGACTCAGAGTGCTTTGTCAGGATACTTGACCACTTCAGATGAAGTTACTCAAGTCCTTTACTTTAATATTCATCACGTGCTGGAGGATTTTGGGTGTTATTAGATTGCTTGATTTAACTGTAGATATACCTGTTTGCTCAATTTTTTAAAAAAACTGGCATAGTTTTTCTGGTGTGGTTGATGTACAACCTTCAACTCCATATCCAGAAACTAAAGTCTCATTTCATGCAAGTTTTAGTCATTTGGATTCCCTTGAAAAGGGATAGACAGTCATTATGATTGGAACAATATAGCAAAAGTTCTCATGTTTATTGAATGTAACACTATAAGATTTTGTTGGTTCTTTATGATATTTCTCCACCTGTTATCAGCATCATCTTATTTTAGTTATTAAGATTTTGGAACCATATGAAATTTTCCTGTATTTTGACATTGTTTCCTGTATAAATCTGTATGCCAATATGACCTGGCATTGCAATGTCACAGTACTCTTCACACGGGTTTCAAATTGCCTTACAAGTTGTTTTGTTGCAATGACTTTCCTATCCTCTATTCAAAGAGGATGTTTAGATTGGAAATAAAGTAATTTTGGGAGGAGAACATGATATGGCTATATCTCTGTGCTATTTTGTTGGATATATTATATTAATGAAGCTGTCATTGCAACCATTTTTATTTTTTATTTTCTTAATTATGAAGTGAATGTTATTGACAACCTTGCATTGGGTGTTGGATGGTTTTATAATGCAAGTCTTTATCCAGTCACTTATTTTAATATTACTTAGATTGTCTGGATGAGATATATGGCAAGGCAGATGATACATTATGTTGTCTATGTGTCTACTCTGAGGCTTGCTACCTGTTTCCATTATTCAAGCTTTCGTGGTAGTATAAATTTGATTATTTATTTATTTCTAGTCCCCCTTTCCTCTTTACACACAAGCAGCCTTATTGTTTTGCTTTAGCTGGCTGAACACTCCCTGCAGTTGGGATATGATGGTCCTGTTTATTTAATCTGCCTTATTTTTTTTATTTTATCTTGGCTCTTCTTTCTGAACATCCAGCTTACCTGTTGATTTATGTCTTGTGGAAGCAAACGATCAATTGCGAAGTCCTGAATCAGAGAACCGGTCTGATAGACGAATTAGGAGAAAGAAAGATGATTCTGCTGATGGGGATAAGCATCATGATGATATTGGAGATGCTAATGGAAAACGATTATCCTCAAGGGAAGATGTTAAGGAAGAAAAACCAAAGGACGAGAAGCACAAGGATGATCGATATAGAGACAAGTACCATGAGGTCATGGACAGGGAAAATAGGCATGGAGATGATAAGCAAAGAGATGAGCGTGGTGCAAGAGATTATGTTAACAACAGGTCTGAAGAGAAGCACCTAAGGGATGAGAAGGATGCTTCAGAAGCTCGGAAGAAATCTAAGCCACAAGACACTGATCGTGATCATGACCGTGAAAGAGAGCGTGACCATGATCGTAATCGTGATAGGGATCGGGAGCGAGAACATGATCGAGACCGGGATCGTGATTGTGACCAAGATCATGATTGGGATTTGGATCGAAATTGGGACCAAGATAGGGAACGAGACCGTGACAGAGACCATGGCCGTAATCTTGACTATGATGGGTCACATATTGATGATTGTAGTGCCAGATACAAAGATAGCAGGGGAAGGAAAAGATCTCCCGAGGATCGTGATCACTATAATGATGCTAAATCCAAAGGTACAAAGGCACCTTATCCTGATGTGGAAAAGAAATCTTTGAGCAGTGGGAGAGTTGAGTCAGATGACAGGGGAAGATCTCAATCACGTCAAGCCCATCCAGACAATAATGTTAGCAGCAACAGGCGGAGGACTTCCCCAGACACCAGTTCACATGGAGCTGTTGAAGAGCACAGGTAACTGCATATATTTTCTAAATTAGTGAAAAAAAATGTGAGGATGCTGTATGGATAATCTTTCCAAATTGATATCTTATCATGTGGAAATTGTAAACTTTCAGACATGTGCTTTATTTCTGCTTCAAAAGTAGGGTTTATATAAGACTACCAGTTCTTGGGTTAAGTCAATGATTTCTTAAGTTTATGAGAACTGCTTCTCTGCTTCACTTGGTACAAATCTGAAGATCCATATATTGGTGATGGATTGCAGGACTATTATTTCAGTCATATTCATGTCACTAATACATATGAAAGAAATGCAAATTAAACAATATAACAAATATATTTTGATCTTTCTGTGAAGTCCTAGGGGTCATGCTGTATAGGTGAATGTTTTGTTTTCAGTGGCAGTCATTTGCTTCTCACTTTCAGTAGTAGGTAGATTGGTTTTGTGTATATCAAAGAACCCGTCTCTTTGAATATTATCCTCTTATCATTTTGAGAAACCACATGACTGGGTTGTGTTCTTCGATCTACTGTCATTGTCTTTTCATATTGTATTCCTTGCAGCATTGTTAAGGTTGCATCCTTCTTACAAAACATTTATAAATGTCTTTTCACTGTCTCTTGCATGTACAGTTAGATTCATACTTGTGGGGTTGATATCATGAACTATGAACTATCAATATTCTTTCCTGTCCCAGTCCAGAAGGGAATATAATACAAGTAGAAAGGTCAAAACCCGACGTATTCAGTTAAAAATTTCTTATATCAACAGGTTTTAACTATGGGAATAATGTTGTTGTGGTTCAGTGCACAAGTGACCTTGCATTCATCCATTGACCTATTTCTAAAATTAATCTCCTAATTAAATCATTTTTATACGGAACCTGCTTCAATGTTCAAGATGAATTTATATTGCTTTTTAATGCCCTTGGTAGTTTCTTGAGTTGAACTGGAAGATGATGATGGTTTTTATTTGTTCTATTAAAGGCATTTCAAAGCAGAAGATTTGAAGTACAGGGATGCTGTGAACAAACAGAGGTCGAAAGCAATTTCTTCAAGAGAGGCTGCTGATTTTTCAGCAACATCAGAGAGAGCTTCCAAGCATAGGTCATCTGATAAACCTATTAAAATGGATGATGGCCATGTAGGTGAGTTGTCAATTGAGAGGTCTTCAAGTTCTAGAGCTTCACCCCGGGTCTTGGTTGACAGATCTCCTTCATCAAGCCTTGAGCACAGATATGCAAACAGAACTGGTGTCAGACGGAGCCTTGACATTGAAGAATCAGCGAGGAGGAGAAGTGGTTCCATCAGTGCTAGAAATTTGCCTTCTGCTGAAGACAGACTAGGTCGGGAGTCACCGTTGGAGAAGCCTCTAGCAGATGATTCAACTCCAGCTGATTCATCCTTTTATAATAGAACTAATCAGAACAGTTCTTCTTTGATTCCTCCATCCATCTTCAGGGGTGGAGGTGGCAGCCCATCTTTTAGGGGTTCACTAGAAGAAGATAGTAGAGGTAACACCCGCTACAAGAGAGGCGGCGATCCCAGTCTGGGAAGAGGCCAAGGAAATGCTTGGAGAGGTACCCCAAACTGGTCTTCACCAATGCCAAATGGCTACATGCCTTTCCAACATGGACCAGCTCATGGAGGTTTTCAAGCAATGATGCCTCATTTTCCATCTCCTCCGCTGTTCAGTGCCAGGCCTTCAATGGAAATTAATCACTCTGGGATTCCGTACCATATACCTGATGCTGACAGGTTCTCTGGTCATTTGCGCCCACTTGGGTGGCATAATATGATGGATGGATCAGGACCTTCTCCCATGCATGGATGGGATGGAAATAATGGTGTGTTTAGGGATGAAACACATGCATTTGGGCAAGAATGGGATCAGAATAGGCATCAGTTGAATGGTCAGGGATGGGAAACTGGCACGGACATGTGGAAAGCACAAAATGGTGATTTGAATATGGACTTGCCAGCAACTTCTGTGAAGGAGGATTTTCCAGTGCAGGCACCTCTGGAGAATGTTCTGGCTGGACAAGCAGGTCACCTTTTGCAAAATGAAAACATTCATCAAATGGTGCAAGCAGAAAATGTTGAAACAAAATTAGCTGTTGCTTCAGCAAAAGAACCTTCAAAATTTATGTCTAAAACTACCCATGAGAAGATGCCTGATCCTTCTAGAACACAAAGTAGTGATGACAGTTTTCATTTTGCCCGTGCTTATCTTTCTAAGGTGGACATTTCAACAGAACTTGCTAGTCCAGAGTTGTATAGTCAGTGTATGAGTTTGCTGAGCATGGAGCAGAGTGCAAATGCAGATGAAGATATTGTAATGCTTGTAAATTTAAAGGTAGACTCTCCATCTGTCATGCACCCGCATATATGTGTATCCGTACCTTATTCTGTTTTTAATGTTCTTTATGCTATTTTGATGCGACAGGATGGTGCAAGAGCAGCACCGAAAAGTTCTGATTCCATTTTCAGTCTTTCACTTCTTCCTGCTGTAAAAGATTCTGTTTTTCAGGTAAATCATTAGGATTATATAGCTAATTCTTTGTGATTAATTCTGTGTGTTTTGAGGCCCAGGTTCATAATTGTACTTTGTTGATAAATCAGTCATTGACCAAATTGGGGTCATTTCAAGCGGCATGGTGATTGTTATTTTTTTCCCTTCTGGAAATTACTAGGATTTCCTTCTTGGCAAGTGAAAGCGAAGACTGTATAGGCATGTAGTTGATGAGATTTTGCAGCTCGCAATGCCTACTTATCATTTGCAGCTAATTATGATTCCTATGTCTTTTTTTTTTCTTTTCCAGCCCATGCATAATTATTGTTCATAGACAGAAATTTCCTTAAGCTATATGGCATCTTTTACGTGTAGCAACGAGGAAAATGCCTGTTTCAATTGAGATTTGATAACACGGGGGAAAGAAGTGGGATGTAGGGTAATAAACAAAGGACTGGACTATGTATAAAGGCTGATCGGTTGGATTTGGGCTTCACTTCCTCTACTGTGAGAGGGAGACAAATGTTTTTGTTTTGTGATGCTATATTTGCATATCATTGTCATTCCCGCCCTGTTTCTAACTGCAAACAGCATTGATTTGTATTAACTTTATTTTTCATATTATGCTTCTGAATAGTTTTTAGATTGATTCTGAAGTGCCAATTCTTTCACTGTGACATTCTGTTTCCTTGCTCACAGAAAGCCATAGAATACTACAAGAAGCAGAGAGTAGGTTTGAGTGGCTTGCCAATTGTTAATGGTGGAAAAATAGATGCTATTTCAACGTCCAAAGTGAAGGATGAACCTATTAATGATGTGCACAAAGCAGAGGAGCTAGTTTTAAATCAGAATGAAGAAATGCCAGACGTTCCAGTATTGAGTTTAGATCAGAACAAAGCTGAAGAGGTTGCCATTGCTGATACCCGTGAGATATCGGAAGAGCTTGTTTCCGCTCCTAGCCTGAAGGAACATGCTCATGCTTGCACCTCCTCTCAGGAATTGCCTGATCAAGCTTTCGTTCAACAAGATTGTGTGGAAAAGCCCGTGGAAATTTATAGTGGTAATAAGATTGATGAGGTGCCATCCGAACCAGTCAATTCAGGTGCGGCGGGCAGCCTCCCAAACCCTGATTATGCACCAGAAGCTGATACCATTTCACCTGCTAAAGGTTTAGATGATAATTCTTTGCAATGTGCTGAAGAAGGGCAGGGGTCTGGTGATACAATGTGTGGTCCTTTATTTTTTTCGGATGATTCTCCCAAGGCATCCGGGGCTTTAATGCCTGGGTCAAATGAGTCTGAGTCGGTAATTTTTAGTCGGATACATCATTCTCCTGAAAGTACACGTTGAGACAATTTCTCTATGTTCTTTAATGCGTTTTTAATGCTTTTTTCGTTATCGTTTGCTTTTCCAATTTTTGTTGCTTCTCTTTTTATCAAGGAAATAAAAGGAAATCTGCTCTTTGGTTTTCCCTGGATAAGGGGTTTGCGTGCCCTTCATATCATCTGCTGCATACTTGCAACTCCATGCTTTTTTCTTCAAGTACTTCTGGTTTGCCTTCGCTGTGCTTTGACGATCACATGTTTGACATCCATACTAGGGCCCTCCTGCATCAGGTAATTCATCTTTCATGAATACTGATTCCAGAAGGTCGATGTGTTTTACAATCTGATTGCATCTGCACATTGAACTTGTGATCACTTGCATTGGAGCCTGCACAGGTTCTTTCCAGCATCGCCACTTGATTCAGGTTTCAATATGAATAAAAAAGGGTGAAATCTAATTAACGTGGCTGATCTTGTTAAATTGAGCCGATCCATACCAACGAATAAAGAACAGAACACGAAAAACTAATAACCTAAGCTCTTCTCTAGGTTAGTCCCTTGAGCTGGATTTGTTATGAACTAGAGCCCTGCGAGTGATAATAGTTCATGAAAAAAGGACAAGGATATGTGAAGGAGTGGCAGTAAATAATTTTTATTAACCAACTCGTGTCAACCCATTATTGGAAGCTTTTTCATCTTTACGTTATTCTTGTACCTTTCGTTTCCTTTTGAGATATATAATTAATGAAGAGCAGATGTAAAAATCAGATTATGGTGCAAAGCTTTCTGATTAACAAACTCAGTTAATCATATAATTGATTAGCTTTTAACTATAAGGAATTGTGTCAGTAAATTTACACAATGCCTGAGAACTAAAACAGCAGGCAAACCTATAACTTTTATTAAAGCTCAGAGTATGCCAAAAACAAAAAACAAAAAATTAAATTTTTCCTTTTGCATAAAAAAATTACAAATTCAGTATGATTGTAAGATCCCGCCGGCATGGGATTGGGTTAGTGCTCCTTGCGGAGTAACAATGGCTGATGCGTTTGTATCCTAATTCATGTACTTCCTGCAATTTGGAGCTTTACATAAACACGGAACTTTGAATTCATCAGGCTCGTTAGGATCAAACAAATAATCATACCTGCCACATACAATAACAAATACTGAGCAATTGAACAGTTTAAAATTTATGAGCTCGAACAGTGAGAGATAGAGAGAGAGAGACGTTAGCTCGTCACCGGCAGATACATTTGTCTTCGCAATGAGGACAATACGACTTTCATTATCACCCACACTCATGATCCTTGCATAGCAATTGGGCATACACTGGAACAGATGCAAGCAAAATTACATCATGATAAGGAAGAGTGAAGGTCACCAAACTTGGGACACAGAAGAGATGAAATATATATACGTTGAGAAATTAGAAATGTTATTATGTGAAATCAATCACAAACTAGAGTGTGTCCCAACTCACAACATAGAGAAAGATATTATTGTTCCATGAAATTTGTGGACCTTTTACTAGAGTATTTCACAATATCCAATCATTTACACCGATGGAAGAATCTTCTTGATGATTCACATATACATTGCAGAAATGAACTACGTGAATATTAAAGGACAGAATGCAGAAAAAAGAGTGACTCACAGAATGGTTTATCAAGCGTGCTATGTTTCCTTTATCAGTGGCATCTACCACTACCTCTTCACTTATCTTGAAAAGCTGCAACAGAAAATCAGACCACAGTTTAGCTCTAAAAAAGGATGTAGAGGAAAAACGAGGCAAAATACTGTGTTAGCAGTATTCTAAGGAACCAAAGCGGGGAAGGGGTGGAAAGCAAGTTCAATTTAGAAGACTGCTTTCAATATATTGAAAACTAGTATGATCTTAAGCAGAGTCTAGGGTTTCTCTGGCAACCACATAGCTTCCATCATCCTTTACTTAGTATGAAGTGTGTAAAGGAAGAAAATAACTCACATAGCAGTCTTTGCCTTCTAATCGGTAGCGTGCCTCCCTAAGATCTGCAATACTGCCTCTCACTTGTTCACCACGATACTCAAGAACCTGGAGACAATCATGTACCGGTGATGGATTGTATTTCAGTTTTGATGATTATACATGACAATTATTCATACCATTTCTCCTTCTTGAATGTTTCTTCGTGCAAAGAGGCCCCATCCATGTATTCCAGACCTCCCGAAGCAAACTCGGTCATTCTCAGTTTTCTGAGATCATATGCACACCCAATAGATGGTTAGAAGGCAATCTAGAAAGTAATTATATTAACAGAAAGATGGAGACTTGCCTGTAAGTAGTAAAGCCTTTCTCTGAAAGAAGAAAAACTTTTAGGGTCCTCTACCACCTGGTGAAGAATAAACCAAGCACATCACTACAAGCTTTGTCTCTCGTTTTCCATGTCAAAAAAGATGAGGGCAACATATCTTATATAATACTGAAAGCTAGGAAAAATAAACTTTACCCTAAATGCATTCAAACTTTGTATCTCTCCCAAAGGATGATGACAAGGTCTTGTCAGTCGATGGGATATGGCTTCTTCTTCTGTTCGCTAGCAAATAAAAAAAAAACAATAAAAAATAAAGTGAGGATAGATTTGATCTCAAGACCTAAGAACATTTATTGTAGCAATCATTTGGAAAATTCAAAATAAAAAGCTTTGTTAATTCATGTAGCATCTGTATATGAGGTATATCAATTCTGTTACTATTTGAAGGAAAAACCATAACAAATGTAAATTCGTTGTATAATATGGATCATTACATAGAGCTTGTGAACGAACAGCCCACAACTTATCAGAATAGAGCTTAATTCACATTTTTGTTTGAAAATCTAAACTCTAAACCAGCTATTGGTGTTGAAAAAAAACTCAAATCCATTAAAAAAAATGAAGCCTACAAGTTATGGCATATTATTTGCTAACCTGCAACTCATAACTATCCCCAGAATATATTTCAAGCACAAATTTGATATTGAACAATTCGACCAAGTAACAATACCACAGTAGGTTTCCATAATTACATTATCATTTGTTCACTCTTTTTAACAGCAATCAAGCACTTTGTTAAGCATATGGACATGATGAATTTCGCTCCATAACTTGTGAATTGTTTTACAAAGAAACGAATCTAGCTAATTATCTCTGCTCTAGTTGTTGAACTTGTGATTTTTCTCATGTCATGGATTTTTTTTGTGCTTTATTCGTTGTATGATCCCCTTCATAAAAAAATGAATAAACATGCCTGCTTCTAGGAAGTATGGGCAAAAGAGCCATATGATATGGAGCCTCCAAACTCACGAGATAGGATTAATCACTTATCAGCCCTCCAAACAACCCTTAGAATCTGATGGACAATTATCCCCAACCCCACGTCCCTCCACAAGTACCCAGAATATACTATAGCTGCACCAGCTACAATTTGGGCGACCGAACTAACCTTCTTGTGTATAATAAATGCATCAACAATCCTTATGAAAAAAAGTAGGGAAGGAACGAAGATATATCCACACATAATAGAAGTGATAGGTAGCGAAACTCTTGTTCAGGTACCTTCTTGTTGTTGTTCACTCTTTTGAAGACCCGACACCTCGCAGCAGAGAGTGACTCAGATTCAGTAGCTTCTTCGGTTGACACCTCTTCAAGTTTTGTTCTATTAGACGAAATCAACCTCGTACCAGCTCTTTTCTTATTTTGAACAAGGTTTTTGGCAGAAAACACCCCTAGAGGAGTCTGTATAATCAATACTGTGTCCAGATTTGGAGCCCTGCACCATGAAAGAAAGCACAAAGTTATTAGAATATGTTTCTTGACAAATATGAAGGTCAACAGAGGCTTTAATGTGCAAATTAACTCTGAAAATAGAATTATTGGAAGGGGAATGCTGTTGGTTTAATCATAAAATATAAGAACTCTACCTGTGATATGCACAATATGAAATCATTTTTGTTGTCTGTCTCCCATTTTTCTCCAAGCAGTGCAACTGCAATTTAGAAAGAGATAATTTAATAACAAGAGGCTTGACCACAGAGAGAGAGAGAGATAATACAACCCCTGCCAATTGAAAAGCTCAATAACTCAAAAGTAAACTGTGAACGAATTTTCCCAGATGAAAAATAGTGTATTGTTTTTTTCTTTTTACATGCCTAAGGTAAAACAGGTGTATGCAGCAAGTACTTCTAGCCAGACAGTAGGGGAGCAAGAGCAGCTCACCTCCATGCGATACCCTGCCCTTGAAGCACACATTGCATGGTAATAAGTGGAACACTTGCAACATTGAGTACACGAGCCATGAATTTGTTTACAAATAACACAAATCTGGAGTTCCAAAAACGCACATTTCAGTTTCATCAGCTATGTTTTCAGATGCACAAAAGAGCTCACGATTCACGATTCAATATAGTCATTGATTAAAATGAGGAATGAGAAAAATAAAACAGGCACAAAGCTCAAGCAAAAAAAAAATGCCAAAAATATTAAATGCAGAAAGACCAACTTCAACTATTCACCGCCTAGTTGCATAAAGTTGGATAATGCTTCAAAGCCACCAGTCCTCATATGATGCTAATTAAACTTCTAACATGGATTCCTAGGTCAAGTATGAAATGCATGAGGTTCTTGCAAGTTAAACTTGAGTAGCTCTAATTCAGTGATTATCAGAACAAATATTCTACCTTTACAAAAGAATTTGATGGGATGCTTAAAATCCCAAGAGCAGGTTCCATCTTTTCATCACTTGCAAACGAGACTTCAGGTCGAAACCATGCACATGTAACATGAACCCATAATGTCTCAACATCAGTTGGCTTTAGAGCACCACCTAAGAAAAATTGAGAAAACAGACATAAGATCAAAGAAATAAAATCACAACCTACAATCAAAAGCAACTGCAGAAATTCTCATGAGTTTAATAAAACTATCAGTACATAGTAAATTTTTTTTGGAAAAATAGCACACAAAGAACTCGCTTTAAACCACTTTATGCAGAAGCAAGCTATGATCAAATAATGAAAAGCAACCTCTATTTGTAACTGGCTCAAACCCAAGATGAAAAGAGAGTTTCCCTGCAGCTGGCCAAAAAACGAACCTTTAACAGGACAAAGGCAACATTCCCTCTTAATGTCTGGTGTTTCACATGCTTTGCAAACCCATGAAGTGAAATCCTGCACGTTTCTTGCTCCATAACATTCTTGATGAACAGCTATCTGACATCTGACAGATGCATAAATAATGACATTAAATATTAGAATGAAATCTCCAGCCAACAAAAAATGCCTTGCTCTAATTAGCACATATATAAGCAGGACATTATTTTCTTTTCTTTCGGGATCAAATTTATTCAGTAAACTGCATCATGCAATGTAAATGAAAGCAGATAATTGCAGCAAGAACGAATTCCTAATGAGTTCATAGTATTTAAATTATTTAAATGACTCCATAATCTTCTTTCCTGACTAAGATAGCTTTGTTGCTTTAGAATTAGATAAAGATTTTTCAAAGTGTCAGGAACTTGTCTAAAATACAGTTCAAAGTTGCCTGGTGTCTTTAGCACAAAACATTTCCACTGACACATAGTATTCTGTGCATGCTAACTAGAATCCCAGTTGAAATTGTCTCAGTACCTGTTACAGATAATAATCTTGTTGTAGTCCCAATCTTCTACCCATCTACATACAGCACAACGTTCTGTTGTCCACTTTGCATAAACAGGCTCATATCTCTCTGTCACGAAAATGATAATAAAACGTCCATGAACAGTGAGAAATTCACACAGTGCAGCTCAAGATAACATACTGATCAGGTTGTAATAGCGACATACCTTGCAAGAAAGCAAGCAACTTCTGCTTTCGCTCTTTAATCAAAGGTCGCTTGGGTGGTTTAGTAGAAACAGCACGTGCATGATAATCTGCTATCTGCATCATCTGCAAAGTCCAAGAGCATATTGGAGATACATACAAATCAATATCAAAAGTATATAAGAAGAAAAGAAGGTATTGAAAAGTAGCTCTAATGTTCAATTGAGGATGATTGTAAGAAACCATTGTTTCATGATTATTCTTTCTAAATGCAAGTAATATACTTTTAGAAGTACAGCAGCATGTAACCATCTAGAGACGCAAACCTACCCGTAAAAGAAAGAAGAAAAATTCACAAAGAAAGAAGCTCAAAAGATTCTGTACAAACCCATTGTTCTAGCGGTAGCATGGAATCTTTCACCCTAATACTGGTCCTCCAATTCTTAATTTTGGAGCCTGTGTGTCGTTCCCATTCACTAAGGGCTTGCTTTTCTGAACCACAGAACTCACATTTGCAAACAACCCTAAAGCAGGAAAAAAAAAAGAATTGTATCCATAAATAAACTTAAAAAAAAAAAGGCTCAGAAGCCAACAAGAAATTTTTCCAGAAATGCTTGAAATTCATGCACTTATGAAGCTGCATTCCTGCTTACATGTGCAGACTAGGGAAATATATGCCTTCCACTCCTGAGCAGATAACAGTAACCTTATTAGGTAGTGCTGGTTGACCATTACTTCGGTTTGATCTGTGCCAAAGGCTCTAAGATATTAGATATAAACCCTTCAAATAACTTGTGATAGAAAATTCAATATCCCGTTAAATAACTTGTGAATAGAAAATTCAATAATCTTCTGTTTGTTAACAAAAATAAAAATCAAAAGGAACCTACTTGCATTTCAGCTGTGATTTTTCTGAATCTGACAATTCAAAATTAAATTTTGCTTTGCATGCAGGGCAGTAGTAATCTGTGCCCCCCAGATCCTTCAACCAAGAATAGATGGATCAGGAAAGTCAGAAACTTCCATCCATGCTCTCATTATGCAGGTAGAACATAAAGTAATGCAACATTGGCAAGTTTGGACAAACCTTGAAACGATTGCTGGAAATCTTGTCACACTCTGCATGGACCCAAACTTTACAGCCATCACAACGCACCTGATTCAGAGAGGAGAACCAGAAGACCAATTTGATAAGAAATAAACATTACAATTGAGCAGAAAAAATCAGAACTCCAATGTAGGCTGCCTCACCCAGCTCCCACTATCTGAATGATTCCAAACCTTCTTGCATATACCACAAAAATGTTTTGATTTGGTTAGCTGCAATACCAATTATGCAGATGTGAAAAATACATATAACCATTACATAAATGACTTAGACTATGGAGACGACTTATTGCATAAAACACAGACAGGTTGTACCAACCCTTGCACATGTTTTACATAAGAGCTGGCCTCCAGGGGTTGTGCCCTTTATTTTCTTTGCAGGTTTTAAAGGAAGGCTTGTGCCACAGCCTTCACAGGGGCGCATGTCATTATTCTTCCAAATCATGTCCTGAATCAGAGAAACCAAATTTGACAAGATTCAAAGAATGAAAGGACAAATAAGCACTTCCTATTTCTTCTTTTGAAAAAAATAGAAAACTTCATTTATATAAGAGCCTGAAGAAAACTGAGACAAGCCAAAATTAGAATCTGGAAATTTAGTTCGGTGTTTCAGGTTCTTTCACAGGGAGAGAACTACAGCGAAAAGAAAAGTATTACCCATTACAATTGAGTAAGCTTCCCCACTCTACTCCCAATCAAAGAGTAGTACAGGACATAAACATTTGAGCACATTTTGGTTTATTCTTCTCAAAAAATGGTAATCACAAAATCTTTCCAAGTAAAATGGAGGGCAAGAAACTGTACTATTATACCACGTTAGGTATTTCTGTTCCTATGTGAAAAAGAGACAACAGAAACCAAGAACGTTTGAACTTTAGGAACAGTATTCCAAGTTTCCTGAACTTGTCGAACTGTTTTCATGTTTCTACAACTCTAAGAACTAATAGGACGATTATAGCTTAGAAAGCCAAACAGCTCTGCTGCTGAAAGCTGGGAACCGAGGACCATTTCCAGATTCCTGCCAGACCCCCCTAGAATCCTGCCAGATGTGATTAACACCAGAACATCATTCTGAGCAATCAAAAAAAGCGAGCCTACATTTACATGATAACACATCCAAATCCCAACACAAACCTACTATTGACAGCCAAATTATTAAGAGATTCAACCCCCATAACCACATCATTCATAGATTTTCTCAGCTCGCTAACTTGGTAAATCTCGAGGTATTGTACCAGGTGCCAAAAATCAAAATTCCATTTACACATTTAAGACTTTAAAGCCTAAGCACAGGACTAGAAAGAACAAAAATAACAGAGAAGAGAGCTTCAAAGAAAAACAACTTAAGAACTACACCATGAAACTTGCCTGGTTTGGAGAATGAAAGTCCAGATCCTGGTTTGAGCCAGTAGCCTCCTGAAGCCACCTATAAACAGATTCATCAAAAATTGGATTCCCAGCTGCTGTGTTTATATCCTGCATCAACTTCTCAGTGAACCCCTGTTCGGCGAGAAATGCCTCCTCAACCGCCATCTGGAAATCACCAGGCTTGCAGTCATCCAATTCAGACTGTTCCTGGAACCTATGCCAAGAAAAAAACTCACTCAAACAGAAATTTCAAATCCCAAGTTAACAACCTATACTACAACAAAAACAATGACAATTAGCACACCTGTCAACAAAATCCAAAAATGGAAAGATCATCCCTCTTTGAACCCAAGCATAGTCCTGCTCATAATCATTCAACTTTACCATAATTAGTAATCACATCACATCCAACCAAAAACTAACAACACAAAAGCTCCATATATCCAAAGTAACCCCTCTTTACATAGCAAGTAATTCATAAATTTAAAATCCACACATACCCTCTGATCCCCATCATTCCCAGAGCAACCAAAAAACATCACACAAGCTGCATCGGCAATACAAGACCTCAAAACCAACTCGGGTGCTTGTGTCATTGGATCAATAACAATAGCGGGCCAAAATGGATATTTCATTCCCGACTTTGCCCACACTAAATCACCTGAATAAAAATCTTCCGGCCCAAACAATCCATCCTCTTTCCTTTCGCCACTACTCAAATCCAAAACCCCACCACACTCATTATCATCTACCACCGCCACCAAATTCTCATGCACTGTAGTAAGCGTACTTCGCGAACCACTCGAATACTTCTTCGTATCAAAACCACCCTTAAACCTCACCTCCTCCTCCTCACACGTATCCACATACTTGCCACCACGATGCCTGCTTTGTTTCTTCACATTACTACCCATTCTACGCAATCCCAAACCCGTTCTCTCTTTCTCTTTAACCTTTCTACTACTCTTAAACTGAACATCATAATCAACATCATCATCATCATCATCAACAACATAGTCATCGTCATCTTTATCATTATCATCAAAGCTATAATCACGCGAACTAGTCTTACTTTCTTTTCTCCAATTATCAATAACTGAATCATTAAACCTTGAAGGCAATACCTGAACTCTCCCTCTCGACGTCCGCACTAGCGGTGGCCGAGAAACCTCCACCGTCCGATTACCATTATCATTACCAATAGTATTATTACTGCTACCGCCATTACCATTAGCTGCTCTCCTCGTCATTGAATCTCGACCGTTGGATTCAGGCGGGGAGCAAGATACTTCCGTGCACAAAGAAGCAGCGAATCCCCTCAACGACTTCAAACTCACCGGAATCACACCAGCGGCGACCTCAGGGAGAAGATTGATAGGGTAATAACCACCGGTAACGCCACAATTGCTGTGATGGTTATTGCTCGTAAGCTTACGTTTCTTCCTCCGAGTTGAAGCCGAGTTGTCCTCCTCCTCGCAAGCTGCGTTGTCGCCGAGTCTGTTGCACCTTCTTAAACTCGGCATTTGAGATTTCAAGTTCCTCTTAATTATCATCTTCACTAAATCAAAATCAAAATCAAAATTGATTTCAATTTGACCGAAATTAAGCGCCAGAAACCCTAATTCTGAGGCTAGAATCAGTCAAAGAGGGATTGAAACGACGCCGCATGGATGCAAAGCAAGTGCAAGAGCGGGTCAATTCTGTCAGAAAAAATAGAAGAAGATGATGAACAGAGATCTGAAATCTCTAGAGAGAAGTTTCTCTCTTGGTTTGGTTGGGTTGCTGCAGTTTTCTCTCTCTTTCTCTCTCTAAGCGCTGCAGAGATAGGAGTGTATTAGGAAAAGAAAAGGATATTATATTAAAAAATTAAAAATTAAAAAATATGTATAATTAAAAAATAAATAATGCAAGGAGGGACGGAGGAAAAGCTGAGGGAAATCGGAGGAAAATTGGTTTATTTAGAGAGAGAGAGAAAGGGTGCGGTGCGCTGGCTGGCTACTTATCGAGCTTAACTTGTGTGGGTGTGGATGGGCTGTTGGGTGCGTGAGAGAGTATAATGGGGTTTACGTCGTGGTGGTGGTGGAGGGTGCAATGGGCTCACTCACGTGTTTTTTTTTTTAAATAAAAATCTGAGTAAAAAATTTATTCCATCTTCTTCTAATCCTCCTTCTCTATGGAATTGAGAAGAATGCTTTGTTGCTTAGCAATGGTGGTTGCTGCTGTGTGCTGGTAATGAGGGGAATATGATTTTTTATAACGTTGTGGATGTAGATAGTTCCAAGAATGTGGGAACTCAATTTGATAACATCTTGATTGAATTTAAGTACGAGGTTTGATTTATTGAGGAGATTTAAATAGTGAAGGAAATTCAACAAATTTTCCACTTTAGTTGTGATGGGATTTGTTGGGACAAAAGTTGGATTGGAGTAACTTTCGATAATGGCACGATTGGGGAGTTTCTGCAACTCAGGGAGGAAAGGTTTTGAGTGAAGATGGCAGCCTTGGGAATGTGTGGCACCGTTTTCGGTGTTGATGGGCAGAGGGAGGGGAGGAGGGGTGGTGTTGGTGATGGTTTTCATGGTGGTTCTCTGGTACAATGGGCTCGTCGTGTGGACTGGACTAGCATGGGATTTGAATTTTATTGCTAGGTGTTGTAACAATGGCATGGCAAACATGAATTTTCCCACCATTTCTCGGAGGGTATTTTGGGTAGTCTGTTTGTCTATTAATGGGCTGCCTGGACATTTTAATTGCAAAAACACTGTTTATTAACTCAATTGTATTTTTAATTACTTCGTTGCTGCTTAAGCAATTTATGATTTTGATACAAAGTTCAGGCCATTTAGGGTTTCCGTGGTGAAGGTTAGGATGTGTGCTAGGGCATAAAATCTATTACAAAGCTGTAACTCCATGTTCTTGGCCTTCTTGTTTCTCGGGCATCTTCATAGATGGGATCGATGATGGAAATGGGTCCCAAAGACAAGTTGGGAAAAATAAAATTTTGGCCTGCAAATTTGGGCAGGAAGATGGCAACTCAAGTACATACCTGCCTTGTGTGTCCTAGAAGAGGAAGAGCAGCCCAAAACGGAGCCTGCCTGGCCAGACCAGCAAGAGCAAGAATTGGGTGCTAGCTAAAAGTGTTGTTAGGGTTGCTGATTTCTAGAAATGGGTTATTAGGGTTTTTGATTTTGTTCATGGGTACTTTCAATATTAGCAGAAGGCATCACCCCCACCATGGAAATTAAACTAAAGAAATTTGCTTCCAATACCATCCTCTTAGGAGGGAGAGTGGATGTGTTGACCAAGTTAGGCTTCGCAAAAAGCTTTTGGTGGGTAGAAGTTGATTTTTGGAGAAGTGTTGATCATGACAAAAATTGTGTGGCAAGATTTGATGAATAGGAAATTTCTGAATTTTTGGGGTACGAGGATTAACAGATACTCTGCTCTCTGCATCTGGGGTAGGAGGATGAAATTAACAATATATATATATATATATATATACACATACTTTTTGTGTGTTTATCTTTTTTTTTTTTTTGGTGGTCGTGATGCCACTTTTGCCTGGATTGGGCAGTAGGTAGATCAGAAGAGTGTTTTTGCCAGATGGGTTTGCAAGGATTTATGGTAATCTGTCGAAGAATATTGTGATTACAGAGATTCTGAAGATGGCAGCTTTGGTACTGTTAGAGAAGTGGGGTTAATGACCAACAATGGGGGGAGGTGGCTTAGAGACAAAAGTGTCCTTTGCTTATCAGTCAAGTGCTTTTGTTGAAAGGTTGCTACTGCTACAACCAAATAGTTCGGCACCTGCATGCAGTGGCTGCCCACGGCGGTTTATCAGCACTGATGTCGGTGTGGTGGGGTAGGCTAACCGAAAAAAGAGCAGCCAAAATGAGAAGTTATGATTTTTGTTGTGTTTCGGAATGGTGATGGAAAGACCACCGTCGTATCAACATCTTGATGGCTGGTAGAGAGATTTTACCGCTTAACAAGTCAGTAACTTGATACCAGCTTGCTCTTGAAACTCAGAATTCCCCGGCAAGATGGCAGTCCCTCCGGTGAACTTATAAGAGAGATGGTTCACATTGACCTGATTTCTTCGACAGAAGTAGAGGCCTAAAAAGAGATGGATTTTTCTTCCTTTTTGTTATTTAAAATGAGAGGAAGAAAGGAAAGGGTGCTTCAAGATTTGACGACGCATGTTGTGCTCAAGCATCCCCGCAATAGTGGAGGCTCGGGGTGGCAGAGGAGAGCCCTGGCCACCCCTGCCACGATTTGACGTCGCATATTCCCCTTGCCCTTCCAGTTGCATTTCAATTCTTTATTAACATAACCATTTTACATGTTCTACGGAAAACCAGACCAATATGTCAAAGAAATTGACGATTTGTGATGAGATTATGCCAAACATCAATTGAGAAAAAGATCATTTGTTCTACAGAAAATTCTTATGGATTTAATCATTTGAGAAAAAGAGATTCTATAGTCTCTTTATTCAGTGGATTTATTTCATGGTCCGCATAGAAAATTTAATTCTGTGGAAGCATAGCAAACACCATTTGAGTATAAAATGAGAAAAAGATTGTTTTGTTCTAGAGAAAATCATGTGAAATGTTCACATCATTGGAAGCTTGTAAGTTCGTCATAACCACATAAACCTCTCAATGATGTGATGAACATGCCTGAATTTTGACCAATCTAGTTTACAAAGTAGAAGGATTCAACGAATTAGGACAGAGTCAAATCAAATGAGATACCAAGATGTGTTGAAATTAGGAAGAAAAACAAAGTTCTAAGTGGGTACAGACTAATTAATTAACTGCAAAATCAGACTCTTCAAGCTAATTGTGATAGCTTAATGAGTTCAACATTTGTACTCTGCTGCAGTCATGTCCCTGTGCATGCATCTAGACCGTGATGGATTCCACTTGCTTTTGTCAAAATGTGAAATCCTATGCATAGCACGCGTGATTAAATTTTTTGGTGTTCATAACCATAGTTGTAAGATTCAGGACCTCATTCAAAAAAGACCGGGTTGCTAAATTAAAATGAATTTATTATTTTTTTTCAAAATAATATTATTTTAGTTTGTTTTTTCCTAAAAAAAATATTGGTTTTAACAAGATTTAACGGGTTAATCAAATTAAAAATTAACTTACCAAGTTACTCGTATATAATTTAGGTTTTAATTTTAAAAAATTTTGATATTAACCAACTTGGATCAAGTTTCAAATCATGGGTTTATTATGTCAACTTATCGAGTTATTTTGAGTTTAATACTAATACACATTATTGACTTTATTATATATTTTTGTTTAAAATCAGCATCAAAGGCAATTTAGAACTTGTTTAGAGTGTGGTTATGGTTGCTTTTCAAAGTATTTTTCATTTAGAAATGTATCAAAATAATATTTTTAAAAAAAAAAATTTTTGATATCAACACATTAAAATAATCTAAACATATAAAACTAAATATTAATTTAAAACAAAAAAAATAAAATAAAATTTAAATTTTTAAAAATTTATTTTTAAAACACAAAAACATTCATATCCTTAGCAGACATCACACGCAAATAATGCCTTGTCAATACTGCATTCTATTGCAAGCACCATGCCTTCACACCAAATAAGAAACTTGTTCCGAAAAGTTCCTACAATAGGTTTGGCGGGAAGCTAAAAAAGGCTGTTCTGACAGCCTGAAAGGAAAAATCCTAGTCGAATTAGCTGCATCAACTACTGCCACAATTTCAGACTCAGGCAGTATTTCTAACGTGTTATCAGTGTAGAACTCCAAGGATGCCATTTGTGCTAAAGAACTGAAAAGGAGAGCTGTACCTCACTGCAGCCTTACAAAGAGCTGAGCATGAGTAGCTGCTAACCTGAACATGAGATTACGCATCCCGCATGCATGCAACCAAGAGCATAACCAAGCTTCCTGCTTTACCACAAATGCAAACTCATTGAGTCGAATGGTTAATAGACAATGATCGTTTTAGCTAGCAGGGTCCTGTATGGATCCCCGGAAGTTTCGGTTTCCTTCTCAACCTTTTGCTAGGAGATAAGGTGAATAAGACATGGAATAGATTCATCGCACACAAAATAATGAAATGGAACATTTCCATTCCGATATCATGTAGTAATAATGATCAGAATAGTTTGGACGCCATAACAAATGTTGTGGAAACACCAATAGAATTATAGAGGGGTTACAATATTGCCATTTCAAAAGATATATGAACAAATACAACTTTTTCTAGATTCCTCTTCTTATTTAACACAAGCCTATGTACAACTTTACTCGGCCATTTTGTTCTTCTGCAGAGGTTATTACAGCAAACAAGATATCAGCTATGTTGCGGGAGTTGGGGGTCTAGTTTATTTTAACAATAGTCGCTAGTTTTCTGCCAAATCTATTTGCCAGGCTTATGCTATTACTCATTTCTGCCATTACTGCATAGCTACTTTCCTTTTTTCCTTTTCCTGAATTAGTTGATAGTTATTGCCTCTTGGAAACATCCCATTCTTCAGTCTTTGCAAACCTTCCTCGAATCCTTGGCTGACTGTCTGCAAGAGCCTTCCTGCAAGCATACTGAAACAGACATGATGTGAGTTAAATCCAGCATGTGAAAAAATGGTAGAAAATAAGGAATTGATACATCTCACCAAGTAAATGATCCGAGATATAAAAGTTTTGTTGCTTATTTGATGCTTTTTATTAGCAGACCCTTTTGATTTTAAAACAGAAGCAATGATAAAACTGGAATTTCAGGGGCTGATGCTTTTGTTAGAAAGTCGGATAGTAAATATACAACAAACCAACGATAATATTTAATTATTTACCTTAATTTTCCTGCCAAAGTTCCTCTTCGTCTTCTTATTCCTGTACCTTGAAAGCTTTTCCTGACGATCCTCAGCAGAGTAGTTGTTGATAATCAATGGTCGGTCAAGAGGAGAACAGATGAGGCTCGTGTTACCATTACCAAGAGTCTGTCATAAAAACTCAGTATCAATGACTCAGCCCCATCCTGTGGAAATGGCCAGAAGCATCTAAACAATTCTCAGTCCGTAGACTTCATTACAGGGCATATTCATGCTTGGTGCTTGGATTGCACAGAAAGGTTCCACTAGAATCTGATGGAATTATGCGAGAGAAATGATAAAGGAAAGAGAATGAAACTGAAAATAAAAGCAACAGATTCGGTTTTCAAGTACTGGATATAATCATTCTCATCAACATTCCATTTTAAGTGAGAAGAAAATTAATTAGATTCTTGATAAAGGATGAAAGTGTCAATTATCTGTTCAACTGCAAGGGCTAAGGGGCAGCTACATTATGGAACACTACTAATACGAGCCACACAAAGAAAAGCAGTTAGTTCCATCCTGGATGAAACAGAAGCCCTTTCCTATAGTGCTTCAAGTGATTCATGGCGGTGAATTGACTCACAAAAATATGAAAGACAATACCACATGCACAGAGATATTGATTCTGTCAGGCAAAGGTCTATGCCCTTTGCCACATCTAAGAAGGATCTAAGCAAAAGGGAATCGTTCAAATGTGCTAGAAAGGCATATAATCAAATACACACAGAAGTATAGTAAAAAAAATTTGATCTAACCTTTATGTCTCCTTCGCTGAATGCTCTCCGCATCCCATAAACATTTTCAAAATCAATTCCAGGAAAATCCAGAAAACTTGGCTTCACTGCAGCACCATGGACCCACTCAATTGAACTCAAACATCCCGAGCTGACACTTTTTGATAGTGCAGCATCAGGAGGTAATTTATTTTCTTTAATGGGGTTTTCACCATCAGTCCTGACAACAGGAAGTTTGATATCCAGAAGCTCTGCAAGTGATTGTGTATCCATTGCTTCTTTTTCCAGGAGGTCCTTCTTGCATTCATAGAAAACCTCATTCAGAAGCTGCTCATTTTGAATTGATTCAATATCTGTCACCTTTAGTCCTTGTGAAGTAATAACTTCTTCCCCGCAGGAGATCATTGAAATGGCTGACGCCATTGGATCAATGCCCACAAGTGGCTCTTCAATGATTGGTTTGGGAGCTTTGAACAGATCCCCTTCGCCTCCCAGATCATATTCTGAGATAGTGGTCTGAAGTAGGTTGCTCTATGTTAGACAAAATAGTCACCAACAAACAAGATGACATAAGAAAATTAGGTATGAAATAAATAGTGATCTAAACACTTCACCAATTATTTTATCCTTAGTCTTAAGGGATTCTTAAACAGGTTGGAAATGAAGTCTTGTTATATGTTACAACTCAATCTGGTAAATGCGCTGATTTGTGAACACATGTATACAGCAGTAAATAAACATGCACAAGTACATGGATGTAGGAGGTGTAAATATACATTTTTTAGGAAAATCTACAGATTTTAAAAGCATGCTAAAGTGATAAATCACTATATTAATCCCCAAAAACCATCTAATGATAAACAATTTAAAGTGTTTTTCTTTGTTACTTTGTAGTTAGTATCTTTGAGTGCTTAGTTTTTCTGCCTTCGTATCAGGACTTTCCTGTTTCAGTTGCTTTTAGTTTAAATGGATGTTTCATTAATCGAAGAAGAAACCATCTAATCATGGCCTTTCAGTAGAGTTGAATGTGTTAAGTTTCGCGAATGAACCATTCAATGTGTCAAAATCCAACAAATCCAATAATTAGGTTTCTAGAATTCCTCCAAAGAAAAGGCAGGAGAAGAGACCTCACTGTAGCCTGTTAAGACCGAATTTTCAAGACAGATGTAGTGATTTCTTTATGAGAAGAACACTTCACAGCTCAACTCAAGAAAAGATTCTTTAAATGGCTAAGCACCTATGACTCAAAAGATCACTAGCTTATTTGCATAAATACCAAACATTTTTAGCAAAAGCAAAGATCTAATGAAACTCTTTCAAGGTTAATTTTCTTTTCACCTCCTTTATACGAGTTTAGCTTCAACATCCAAGAGAAAGAGAAAGACAGCCAAAAAACCAATAAAATAGAGGTGGAGAATACTCTCTTTTCAACTTTCCCAACTTTTCTTTTCTTCTCTATGCCAAAAAAATAAAATAAGACCTTTTTCCTTCTTTTATCTCTCTTACTTAGTGGGTTAAAAGGCCAATAAAAATCCCACTATTGGTTCACCATCACACAATTGGAGTCAGAAAATAGAAGAAATCTTAAAGACCACGGAATTTGAAAGTGTGAAATCATTTTCCTTTTGTAGTCTTTCTTTTGCTATATGTTCCAGATCCAACAAGTAAAGAAAACACTTGCTGTTTCCATTTTAGCCCTATTTGGTTGCTTACCAAATGTTGAGAGCAAAAACTGAAGACATTGATATTTGTGTAAATAAGCACAAACCCACAAGCATTAAAAAAAAATCAGTCTTTTCCTCCATTTTCTCAGCAACTAAACGGAGGAGTAAAAAACACAAGCATCAAGAAGACAAGTTTCACTGAAAAAATCAAGTCCTCAAGATCAAAACTTCGAACTTTACATATGAAATTTAACAAAGAAACAAGAAAAATATGAACTTTGAATTGGATTTCCACAGTAAAAGACCGATATTTCTTGTTGTTATACCCCCATTTTCTCAGAAACCAAACAAAGCAAGTTTGAGTACAAAGCAAAGAGCAAATCGAAGTACACAAAAACTAGAGCTCCAGACTTTAAAATAGCCAAAACCCAGTTCAGAACCGATCAAATGAATGCAGATCACTCAGATAAACAAAGTAAAAGAGAGCTTAAACACAAAGTGAAAAGGGCATAAAAATACAAGCAAAAACAGAGAAAACAAATTACCATTGGAACATTGGTCTTTTGATACTTGCAATACTCTTCAAGTTGTTGAATATCTTGAAAGAAATTCTGCATATAGGGAAACAATAGTCCACTCTCTTCATACATTTTTGTCAAAAACTGCAATCACTCTGTTTTTTCCGAATCTTGAAACAGAGCAAGAGAGGAAAATCACCTCTTCCAAAACAGAGCAAAAACAGAGTAACCCGGAACAGAACACAAAACTGACTAGCTAGCTAAAAAGCAAAGGAGCCAAAATGCAATATGGAGAGAAAGAGATTGGTCCGGTTTTGGCCTTTGATTTAAGACTTAGAAGGAAAGGGAATTTATATAAAATAATAATCATAGGGATGGGGTAATTAATAATTAATTTTTTAAAATAAAAAATAAAAATAGATGATGTAATATATTAGGTTTACTAAGTGTTTGGTATTGTATTGTATAATATTTTTTAAAATTTTATTTTACTTGCAAATTAATTAAAATAATTTTTAATATCAAAATTATTAAAAAAAACACTAAAACTTATTAATTTAATATCTTTTAAAAATAAATATATTTTTAAAATACACTCAATAAAGACAAGGTATAAAAG
>Ga0325405_1000979_pt1 | contig 28681 bp, 15 predicted proteins | sample PopdelMetagenome_21_FD_205663 | JGI IMG/M metagenome (GOLD analysis project Ga0325405, IMG submission 205663) | Populus deltoides microbial communities from Bellville, Georgia, United States - Xylem-Control-R2 | ecosystem: Host-associated > Plants > Phyllosphere > Stem > Wood/Secondary xylem... | reverse complement strand
ACATATGGATAAAAACATTCCTGCACAAGAGACAAACCAACTTCCAATTGTAAAATAATAAAAAAAAAGTTATCATTAATCCCTGTTTTTGGTCGTTCTCAGTATTTTTTTTATTTTAAATAAAAAACTTTAAATGAAAAATACTTCCTAAAAATTAAAAATTATCTTTAATATTTTGATTGTTATATATTTTGTTTTGAATTTTTTTCAATTTTATCCTTTAGAACTTGATTTTATTTGATTTTTATAATAATTTTGGTCCTTATTTTTTTTATTGTTATTTATTTTTCTCTTATTCTTTTGTTAATTGAAGTTTATTAAATATCAGATTTAGTCTTCATTATTTTGATTGTTATTTATTTTATTTAAAATAATTTATAAAATTTAATTTTATTTTCAATTTCATCATCCTTCAACTTTTTTATTAATCACATTTAATCTATATTCTTTTAATAAACTTGAAAAGAAAATTAAAATATTAATAAATTATTTTCCAGCTCATCTTACATGACATGACTATATAATAAAAAATGTTTTTCAATTCATTTTTCAAAACACTACCAAACATTAAAAAATAATTTACTTTCTAAAATTTCACTTTCTATATGAACAACTTTTCAAAAAAAATTACATTTCAACCAAGCAAATAGACAAGGTTCATTAAATTTTTAAAAATGAAAATTTGCATCAATCTAGTTTGAAAAAGTAATAAATAAATAAATAAATAAACTCCCAGCATCCTATATGAGTATCTTATTTGAATATATTGTAAGCTCATAAATATTTATCACATAAGATCACTATATTGAGATATGATGTTATTCCAAATCCTTAATATTTAATGACTTCATAATGGATCGTGGAGATTTTATGAGTTTAAGATGTGTTTTTCTTAGGAATGAAATCCTTGTAATATCAAGATTATGACTAATCCACTATTTATTAGGATTACGATATATTTCTAAAAATATGTGCTTATGTATATTTTTATTGTTTATTAGAAAAAATATTAGCAAGAGCCCGTAAGGATTGAGTATACTTGAAATTCATATTAGAGAGTTCCTTAAAACTATATATGTTCTGGTAATAGTAGAATTTATACTCCTTGTTTATGGATGTAGGCTTATCCAATCTAGCCAAAATCACTATGTTATGTGATTTTTTTTTATATTTGGTTCCTTATGATATTCTCTATATCTGTGTATGGTTTTTAACAATTTAGTAGCAAGAATTTTGACAAAGTTTGATGGAATCAATAGTTAGCCTATGACAACTTAAGATAAGAGCAATTTTTTTCAAAACAAAAAGACTATAAAATATTCTCGAGAGTAACGAAACTTATTGATATTATACATGTTTTTTATATGAAGAAGAATTTGGTTTATCTAGGTACTCTTAATTATTAAAAGTACAGTACTCTACTAAAAGTAGAGTTATGATGGTTAGCTAGATTGTAATCTACTAAAATAGTTACCTTTAGATAACAAAAATAAGTTAGGGAATTGATTGTTGAAGCTGTCTTCCATTTAGTTTTTTTTGTTTGTCTAAGATAATTAATTGTAGCTTTAAAAAATCATTTCAAAACATGGAAACTTTTGTTGCTTTCCTTTAACCTTCCTTGTATGATTAGAAAATTTTCCAAGATAAGCTAACCAATCTTTCATTAAATATCATCAACCCTTTTTTTTATGTAGTTAAGATGAATAAGAAATCCTTATAAGAAAAAGATTTTGGAACATTAATGAATACTTTCCATACTTAAAAATTATATCGCAATCTATTAAAGATCTTTTTAGAACTAGAAAATTCCTAAAACAAGTTGTCACATCCTTTTAGTAAAAGGATCTTTACCAAATAGGAAGTTCATAAGACATAGAAAGTAAATAACAAAACTCGTACAATATATTTTCATATATCTTGCAAGGCTTTTCTAAACTCTGATTGACCTGATATTTTACCCAACATTTAACAATATGTCAGGAAACTTTGGGTAAAATTTCAGCCCAATCTAATGGTTGGATTGAGAAGTATGATTATTGTTGTACAAATGGTAGTAGGTACAATTATGCAAAAATCCGAATTTTTTTTGTTCAATTCTTTCTTGGATCGTATCAGAAAGGATTCTATTTTTATCTTCGTAAAACTTTTTTTTCTCTTTAAACCATCCTAAAGCATTTGTTAGCTCTAAACTAATCTTAGACAAAGATAGCATATATAGGATGAATTACCTACCATAGAGTAAACTCCATACACTATTTGTTGTTTAATATTACATACAACTATTCATTGAACTACAAAAGTAAGGTTAGAAATTTGTTTCTCAAGTTTTGATGTCACTTCTACCTTGTTCACCTTTCTTGGTGCTAATTTTGATCTATTATTAAATTGTTGTGAATTTATTGCCATATTAGATATAAAAGTCTTTACCTCTATAAGTGGTTTTGTCTGCTAAATTCCCTTCAATTGCAGCATTTATCATGCTTATTTCCATTTGTAAAAATCATTCATAAAAATATTGGATTAAGAGCTTTTTACTAAATTAATGATAAGACAAAATGCACATTAACTTCTTGAATTGCTCTTAATACTTAAACAAACTCTCTTCATAATGCTGCCAAATGCCATATATTTATTTTGAAATATTTATGTTCTTGTATTTAGGGAAATGGTTCTCAAGAAAAAATCTTCTTTATCTTATTCCATGTGGTAATAATGCCTAATGGTAGATAATACAACTCATTTACGTTGTTTGCTAAATAGAATGGAAAAAATCTTAACTTTACTTGTTCTTTAGAGATTCTAATTGGTTTTATGCTTTAGCATACTACATGGAACTTCTTAAGATGTTTATTTGGATATTCATCTACAAAACCATGAAAAGTTGGTAAAAAAAGAACCATTCATAATCTAATTTCAAAAGCAACTTCAAGTTGATGATATATAATGCAAAGAGGTTGTTGGTTGAGAGTTAGTGTTGCCAAATCCTTGAGAGTTTGGTTATTTTTTGCCATCTTTTCTTCTTTTTGCTTAGTTCATGGACTAAGTTAGATGGTATTATGCAATGCTCAATTGAACTTGGATGTTGTAGGTGGAAAAAAGTGCAAATTGCTTCTTGGATCTTTGCATAAATGATGTGAATTCCAAGAATTTTTTAAGTAATTGATTTGTCTCTTCTCCAATAGGTTCAAATATTCATAAAATACTAGAACAAAACAAAAACAAAAACTAATTAAGACAAATATAAAACAAAAATAATATAAATAACAAATTAATTGGAAAAAAAAAATCCTTAGTGACACTAGAATAGATACTCTAAAATAGAGTATAAATTAAATCCTTACGCTAACCGATATCGTTAATAAGTATGGTAGCAAGCAAGGGTCATTTTCACAAAATCTTCTTCTCAATTAACGACCTAATTAATCAAGAAGCATGAAACAAATCTAATATGATCACTAAAGAAATTGACTAAAAATTTAAAACAAACTAAAAACACCTTATATAATCTAAACACACATAAAATTTTGGATATAATATAATCACTAAAGAAAGTAAAACTAAAAACCCCTCTAGATTTAATGAAATTGACTGAAAATTTAAAATAAACTAAAGACACCTTAATCTAAACACACAAAATTTTAGAGGATTTGGAGTAGATTTGATATATAAATTAAATTAAATTAAATATCTAGAAAACTAAAAAATTTAAAAAGGTTTTAAATAAAATTTAAAAATTGATAATAAATATGGCTAAGGAATCATTCTCCACTTCTTAACATGAAATGCACCCAATAATCAAAATTAATGTTTCATCTTATTTTGAATTTAACAACCTTAAAACAATTGCAAGTTCGATTATCTTGATCTTTCTTTTTTTTGTTGGTAAGTAAAATAAACTCTCTACTTGATCTCTTGTCATTAAACAATCTAGAACAAGATCTGTAAATTCAATTTAATGAAAAGAATAAATAATGAAAGATGTAAGTCGAATCAAGTAACAAACACCTATGTTTGGTTTATTAGTCTTGCATTATACTTCTTGTTGTGACGTAGACGACGTCGAATGGCGAAGCTACCTCTTACAATTGAAGGGTGTTTTGGATTTAATGATAACGTTATGATCAGAGAGTTTCAGGAGTTACCACCAAATTTTATGATCATTAGAAAACCTAATGGTTTGCGAGAATTTAGGTAAGGAGATTAGTTATGTAAGGAGAAAGCACATCACCCCCAATACACCCTGCATATAGAAGTGCATTGTTGATTAATTTTTAATCTAAAGCATGTTTCTATTTATTGATCTTGTCTAAGGTTCAAGACAAATTTCTCTTCATGAGAAAGTCTTTACCTTATTGGATTAAATCTTAACCATTCTAAGGCCCAAATTTTATCATCGCACTTATTTCCTAGATACAGATAATTTTTAATGTTTGTTTCTATCAATTCAATTAATTTAATATTGTAAGTATACAATACATTGTGAAGTTCATACCTCGAATATTAATTAAATTAATTAATTTTATGGTATTTTTGAAATTTTAACCAAAATCCTAATGGATAATTATAAATCAATTATAATATTTATTTTGTGTTTTTAAAACATGATAAAAATACATTTTTTTAATAAAATATACATGAAAAGTTTTAGAATTTGGTCGTATGCAATTAAAACATTTGGTTAATTATTTTTTTTTATCTTTTCCATTTTTTTCCATCTATGTAACACAAAATAAAAAAAAGTAATAAAAAGAAAATGCAACACACATATGCATTCTATTTTTTTACTATATTTTTACTCATACACCTTAAAATTACATGTTTACAAACCATAAAAATTCAAAATGTAACAATAATTTAAAATACACACTAAAAATTCATAAATGTGTAAAATGGTTATCCCAAAAGTTAGAAATAGGTTTGAGAGATTGCTGGGAACTTATGAAGCACGCTAGAAGATTCTGGGATCACTGGATTATGAATCCATTTTGTAGAAGATGCATCGTTATAACATCTAGATCGATAACTTTTTTATTTTTACACCTCTTATATGGACATCTAATACTACCTCCATTAATATCTCTCGGATTAGATAATGCATAATTAATAAAACCCTGAACCCCATTACAATAATCCATCCTTCAGAACCCCTGGAGTGAATCTCGATACATTCATGAATGATCATCCATTACTTATATTAAACCTATTTAAATAATGATGATAACATGTATTAATTAACTACGTTAACTAAATAAATTTACAAAAATATTAGTTTAACTCAATCTTATTCAATCTATTTTAGTCTAGGTTACCTGAAAATTGACATGTGTCCAAACTTCTACATATTGTACTACATTGAAAATGCAGAGCTAGCATATCAAGGTTGGTTAATTTAGAGGATTACAGATTGTATGGAATGAAGAGCTATGACTGCCACATGTTTATGCAAGAAATTAAATTAAATCAACTGCTTTGTAGCATATATGTTGTTTATTTGCAGGATTAAAAATTATGGTAGCTTCTCGTATAGGGGAGGTGCTGCTGATTTTTTTTTAAAAAATTGAAATTGATATTTTTTTCGTAAATTTGTGTAGATGCCTAGGGGAAAATCGATTGCACATCGTGTGGATAGAATCGTTGCTAGTTCTTCTAACAACAATAATGGCAACCACGAGTCATTAGGTGTCGACCAAGAAGAGGCATTTGAGACACAGGCATCGGCTCATGACGCTGCCTCGTTGAGGAGGAGTCCCTTCACAGCGGGATTCATTCACTCGTAAGTACGAGGCACAGTGGAAAGATGACTTCTCAATGTAAGTTTGTTTTGCTTTCATAACGACATGTTTAATAATTTTTTTTAAAAAATAATATTTCATTAAATTTATCCAATTTCAAGTTTACAAACATTGAAGCTACTCGAACAATAACATCAACATTTAAATCATCGATGGAAATTCCATTATTTCAATGGAGTCAGGTTTTCAAATATCCTGAATGAAAACCGCAGGTCGATCCATGGTTTGCAAGGTTTAAGGTTAGTATTAACTTAATTTTTTTTATTAGGTTAATTCATTTACTTTAAAATTTTCTTTTTATAATTTTTTATTACAAGAAAAAATTTGAGTGGGATAAAGCTAATGATAATGTTGTAAGGAGGGTTTGAGAGAATCACGCTGCAACTAGGTAACATCGGAATCAGGATAATTTTTTTTATTCCAAATATTATAATTTTATTTCTCATTTACATATAGATAATTCGTTTATACCATATAGGTTGCATGAGTTTTGTTACAAGGCAAAAATAAATCCAAAAATATATGAAAGAAAGCAATCTACTAGGTTGAAACAACGTGGCGGGTTGAAAGGATTTCAGATGAGTAGAATACATTCAGCACGTGACATCTGAGTGTTTCACGCAATGGTACAGTCCGATGTGGGGAACTGGATCTAGCAAATTCATGGTTCATTACCACACACATTGGCTACTCCGTTCTATTTGTTTCGCATGCAATGCAGATTGTAAGATTTTCTATTTTTTTAATTTGTTGTTTTTTTATAAATATATTTAACTGATAATATTTTCTTTGCAGGCTATGGTTCTTGAATGTGAACCAAGCCCAATGGAGCTTTTTGTGAAAACGCACGTGCGGACTGATGACCACCAAAAGTGGTGCAACAGTTCATGGATAGTCAAGCTCAACACTTTGTGGTAAGTTGGTTTTAACTATTTTTTTCTTAAGTTATTATTTACTTGAATTTGGTGAATTTATTTTTTATTTTTAGGAGACATATAACAATTGGTTGAATGAGAGATATGGGGACGATCTTTTGACGACCTGGATATTGATCTAAATTTATGGTTGGAGGCAGGATCATCTGGTGGACCTGATAAAAATTGGGTGTACGAACTCTCTAACATTTTGACCGAGAACTTGCGAACGACCCGTAGTGTTTTGACTATTTGATGCTCGCAATCGCTCTTGTGCACTCAATCTTCAGAATTCATGGCCTTATTAGACCAAAGTGTACAAGAATGTATGACCCATCTCAATGAAAAATATGAACGACTCTCTGTGAATTATAAAGAACTTCAACGAGTGGTAATGGAGATGAGATCACAGATGGATGATACATGTACACCCTCTTGCTGGTCATGCGGTACTAGGAACGACCAACCTCCTCATTCTCTTCTTTTTCCAGCGCCGCCTCTATTTTAGTTTTATCATATTTGAACTTACAAATGTTTAAATTTGTAATAAATATTTGATTTTTATATTAAGATAATTTGTTTTTAAATATTTGAATTTTATATTAATTTAATTTTTTAAATTATTTTCTATTTATGTTTAATAGATTTTTTAAAAATATTTTTAAATTATTACGAACGGAGTTACCAACAGACTTATTATGTTGGTATATTCCAAATAATTGAAAAAGAATTACAGCAAATGCCAATGCTACTGTTAACTAACTGATAAAATCAGTCCGTTGGTATATTCCGAAGAGTTGGAAAAGAAAATCTGCAAATGTCACTGTAACTGTTAACTCACTAATAGAAATTTCTCTTGTCAATGATATGTTAAATAGTACCAAGGGAATTATTGACAAAATGAAGCAATATTTTTTTTTCCGGGCATGATCCGTTTGTAAAGCCATCTATAAATTTATTAACGACAGACTTACCAACAGACCAGAAATTACTGATGAGTGTTTTCCCGATAAATATTTTTTGTTCGTGATCCCGTTGGTAAAACTGTTAAATCTAGTGGTGAATTAATGTGTTTATTTTAATAAATTTTATTACGGTTTCTTTATACATTTACTATTTTATATGGATAATATGATATTGTTGCAAAGACTTGTCAAAAATTCATAAAGTAAACTTAATAATGAGTTTAATACAAAGAATCCATGAGGAGGCAAGAGGGTTTTCAAGATGGATATTAAAAGAGACATGTCCAGTAGTACATTTTAGCATGAAGAATGCTAGACTTATTGGTACTCCATTTGTTACTCATTTAAGACTATCAACACGCAATATCAAAAATTGGATAGGGATATAGAATACTTGACTCGTTTTCCATATTATAATGTAATTAGTAGTTTCATATACACTATAGTTTCATATACACTATAGTTTGCACTCATCCAAAAGCTGCAGTTTATGTGGTTAGTTTGTATGTGCCTAATCTAGACAAAGAATATTGACAAGCTGTGAGATGAATCTTTTGGTGTTTGAAAGGCACAACAAATACTTGCTTGGTATATGGGAGACAAATTGATTATGTTGGTAGCTATATTGACTCTGATCATGTTAAAGATCTAGATTGTAGAAAATTAATCGCAAGATATGTATTTAACATTGGTAGTTATGCTATTCGCTAAAAGACCAATTTATAATTTATATTAGAATTGTCTATCACAAAAGTAGAATATTAGGTAATGACTAAAGCAATAAAAAAAATGTTATACAACTTGCCCTCGTAGTATAGGATCATCCCACCTTGTGACTGACACCCCTAGTAGCAGGTGCTTGTTTTATTTTGATTTAAATGGGTCTGGTCCTTCGAATTACTTATGGCCAACCCTTAAAATGTATCGGTGATACAAACAAAAACAGATAAGTTTCTCTTGTTTGTGATAAGAAGAATTTAGAGAAGGAAAGAAATAAAAGAGAAAGGTGCTTGTTTATTGATTGCATGCCTTCTGTCTTCGGAACAGTGGCCTAAATAGGCTATTCCCTACAACGATAAACTTAATAATAGGAACTACAAACGTGGGAAGCTGAAGACTAGGGATACTCTGGCTAATCCCTTATCCTCTGACCAATTCAAATACTGACTAATTCAAATACTGACTCAAACAACAATAAAATAAATAGAACATAAAACAATGAAATAATAATAATAATAATAGTATGCAGATGCTCCCCATGCAGTAGCAGCAAGTGCTTCACGTGCCCAGCTCTTATCATTCCCTAGCCCTTGAATTTTCCTTGTCCGCAAGGCTGAATTGAGGATAAGTTTTTGCAAATCGCCATAAATTTTCCCACGAAGAATCTTCTGGCAAGGCCCCCTTCCACTGCACCAATATCTCCGTTCTTGGCCTGTATTTTCCCTTCTAAATCACCTTTCTATCTAGGACTGCGTCTGGTTCTGGTAACACCACAGCATCTGTCGTTATTGGAGGAAGGGTGACCACAGTGTCTTTGGCTATATCTCCCCAATGTTTATTGAGTAAACTGACATGGAAAACATCATGGATGCGTGATCCTGTGGGAAGGTCTAATTTGTATGCCACTGGTCCAATGCGAGCGAGAACCTTGAAGGGCCCAAAAAATCTGGGAGATAGCTTTAAGGAACTCCTGAAGGCTACTGATTTTTGACGATATGGATGCAGTTTTAAGAACACGTAATCTCCTACCTGAAATGTGACCTCCCGTCGATGCAAATCAGCCCGAGCTTTCATGCGTCCCTGTGCGACAATGAGATTTCGTTTGAGGTCCCGCAGGATGACTTCCTTGGTTCGCAGCAACTGATCCACTTCTGGAAGCTTGGTAGTTCCTGGTATATATGAGATCATTGATGGAGGAGGGATTCCATAAACTGCTTCAAAAGGTGAAACCTTTGTCGTTGAATGAATCGCCGTGTTGTAACCATACTCCGCCCAAGCCAGCCAGTCCTTCCACGCCTTTGGGTGGTCGCAAGTGAAGCAGCGTAAGTATTGCTCCAAGGTTCGATTAACTACTTCGGTTTAGCCGTCTGTTTGCGGATGGTAACTGGAGCTATAGTTAAGTGATGTGCCCTGCAACGAGAATAAGGATTTCCAGAAGGAGCTGACGAAAACCTTATCCCGATCACTTACTATAGAACTCGGCATGCCATGTAATTTGACCACATTATCAAGAAAACATTTCGCTACTGTCACAGCTGTGTAAGGGTGTTTAAGTGGCATGAAATGACTGTACTTGGAGAGCCGATCCACCACCACCATGATAACGCTATATCCTTGCGAAGATGGTAAGCCTTCAACAAAATCCACAGATATGTTTGTCCAAATACGCTGCGGAATTGGAAGGGGCTGAAGTAACCCAGCTGGTTTCAAGGTTTCATGTTTACAACGCTGGCACACCTCACATTCCTTAATGAAGTTTTTGACCGAAGTTCGTATGCCAGGCCATATGAAACTGGAAGAGATGCGGGTCAGGGTCTTCAAATAGCCAAAATGCCCACCTGCAGGAGAGGAATGTCCATCGGCCAAAACCGCAGGTATCAAGGAAGATGTAGGGCTCAAGTGTATCTTCCCGTTCTGCATCCAAACCCCATCTCTTTGGACCAATTTCAAAGACGGTCTGGTTGCTACATTGCTGTAATAAGGCTGCTGCTGGACTTCTTGTTGTAGAGTCTTCCACCAGTCGGTAATAAGAGCAGATATGGCGTGTAATTGGGCTGCTGCAATGCGAGAGAGGGCATCAGCTCCTTGATTTTCCTTGCCCTTGCGATACTGGATGTTATAATCGAACCCCATAATCTTGGGCAACCAACGGGCTTGAGACGGGGTGGTAAGTCGCTGCTCAAGAAGGTACTTCAAGCTTTTATGATCGGTCTTGATCACAAAGGTTCGGCCTAACAAATATGCTCGCCATTTCCGCACGGCCTTCACTACTGCGAGCATCTCCTTGTCGTAGGTTGACAGTAATCTCGCCTTACCCTTCAATGCCTTGCTATAATAAGCAATTGGCTGGTTGTCTTGGGATAAAATTGCTCCTAACCCATCACCACACGCGTCACATTCCACTACAAATTGTTGTGCGAAATTTGGAAGCCGCAGCACAGGTGGAGACGTGAGGGCTTGCTTCAGCTTGTTGAAAGCCATGAGGGCCTCCTCAGACCAGGGGAATCCCTCCTTGGATAAGAGCTGATTTAATGGGGCAGCTATGACGCCAAATCCTCTCACAAATTTGCGATAATATCCAGCCAACCCGAGAAACCCACGGACATCCTTAGGAGTTGCTGGAATTGGCCAATTTTGGACAGCTTGAATTTTGACCGGGTCTACTGCCACTCCTTCGGCAGAGATGATGTGCCCCAAATAGCTCACTGTAAGTACCCCAAATTGACATTTTGAGAGCTTGACATACAGCTGGTTGTCCGAGAGAATGCTCAACACTTGCCGAAGATGTCGTAAGTGATCCATCCAAGACCTGCTATACACCAGAATATCGTCAAAAAATACCAATATAAATTGCCGTAGATGAGGGCGAAAGAGGTCATTCATGAGACTCTGAAAAGTTGCTGGGGCGTTTGTCAACCCGAACGGCATGACCACAAACTCATAGTGACCGTCATGAGTGCGGAATGCGGTTTTTAGGATGTCTTCTGGCTGGACTCTAATTTGATGATACCCGGATCGTAAGTCCAGTTTTGAAAAGAACTTCGCGCCATGCAATTCATCAAGCAACTCGTCAATGACCGGAATGGGAAACTTGTCTTTAATTGTGATCTCATTTAGTGCCCGATAATCCACACAAAATCGCCAAGATCCATCTGCCTTCTTAATCAACAGAACCAGGGACGAAAATGGGCTGCGACTGGGGCGAATAACTCCCGATTGTAAGAACTCCTTGACCAATTTTTCAATCTCATTTTTTTGATAGTGCGGGTACCTGTAAGGCCTTCTATTGACTGGGGATGTATTTGGCATCAAGGGAATCTGGTGATCATGGCTGCGCGCAGGTGGCAGCGCTGTGGGTTCCTGAAAGATATGAGCAAAGTTTGACAGGATGGAATTAAGGTCAGGTGACCATGCAGGGGCTGTCTTCGTCCGTGTCTCTGCTTCTATCTGCACAAAATATCCCACTCCTGCTAAATGGACCAACTCCCTATCACTGAGGGGAACAAGTTCATTGTTTGACAATCCTCTTAAGGTGTACGTCTGCCCTCCCTTCTTGAACGACATGATGAGCTTCTTGTAATCAGTTTTGATGGGGCCTAAAGTCTCCAGCCATTGCACCCCTAATACGACCTGGCATGCTGCCACAGGAAGCACAAAAAAATCTGCACGAACAATGATCCCTTGGATGGATAATGCAAGGCCTAAGCATCGCCCCGTGCACTCAATAATTTCCTTATTTCCCACTGTGACGTGGATGGTTTTGCCGTGAATGACAAGGAGTCCCAATTTGGTTGCTGTGGACTAATCAATAAAATTGTGGGTGCTTCCCCCATCAATGAGAACTGTCACCTGTGTTTTTCCTGCTTTACCAATGACCCGGAAGGTTTGTGGGTGATTGGTTCCCGCCAGAGCATGGAATGAGATTTCTGGAATGTCTTCCTCAGGTTCCACAGTCTCCATGTCCACATCTTCTCCTTCTTCCTTTTGTTGCACGTCCACCATCATGAACATCTGAGGCCGTGAACAACGATGCCCAGGGACATATCGCTCATCACAATAGAAACACAGCCCTTTTTCACGTCTCTCCTTCGCCTCTTGTCCTGTTATGCGTCGGATTGGGGTGGCTGGTTGAGCTGTTCGTTGAACCGGGACAGGACCCAGGAGCCCCAGTGTGTTTGGATGTGCTGGTTTCGGCTGGAATGGGGTTGTTGTTGCTGTTCTGGCTCGATTGTTGAGTTTCCTTTGGAAATGATTTCGTTCTTCGATCAGATGAGCCACACTAATGGATTCTGAAAGAGATTTTGGTTGCTTAACACGAACATCCAAATGAATTTCATCCTTTAATCTTGCGATAAAGCATCCCACCAGGAAACTTTCTGGAAGGTCATCAACCTTGTGAGATAGTTTCTCAAAGGCTTCTTGATATGCATTCACCGTTGTGGTTTGTTTAAGTCTGGACAATGCTTCGGACGGATCATCATACTCAGTTGGTCCGAAACGGTGGAGAAGGGCAGAAACAAACTCATGCCAGCGTAATTGACCCTTGTTTTTCGTATACCAACGGTACCACTGTAAGGCCACACTTGAGAGATGGAAGGAAGCCAATTGTACCTGTCGAGGGGCGTCAATATTCTGGAATTCAAAGTATTGCTCTGCCTTAAATATCCAGCCCGTGGGATCGTCTCCTTCTCTTGAATATGTTGGGAAGTTTAACTTGAGGGTGGTATGGTTTCTGTCGACATTGAGGTTTGCAGATGACCTGTCATGAGAAGAACTTCCCCCAGCAAAAGGATTTACTTCCCTCTCATTGGAACGATGGGTCTGAGCAATTCTCATTGCTTGGAGTTCAGCCATGACTCCTTGAAGAGCGTCGTTGACCCGATTAAAATTCTGATTTAACTCATCAAAATTGGCGTCGTGTCGTCCGAGAGCTTCAGTGATCTCAGCACGAAACTCCGCATTAGTTTTACCACGCGTGTCCATGGGTTGAACCGCGCTCTGATACCACTGATAAGAAGAATTTAGAGAAGGAAAGAAATAAAAGAGAAAGGTGCTTGTTTATTGATTGCATGCCTTCTGTCTTCGGAACAGTGGCCTAAATAGGCTATTCCCTACAACAATAAACTTAATAATAGGAACTACAAACATGGGAAGCTGAAGACTAGGGATACTCTGGCTAATCCCTTATACTCTGACCAATTCAAATACTGACTAATTCAAATACTGACTCAAACAACAATAAAATAAATAGAACATAAAACAATGAAATAATAATAATAATAATAATATGCAGATGCTCCCCATGCAGTAGCAGCAAGTGCTTCACGTGCCCAGCTCTTATCAGTTTGTTTTCTAAACGTTTATTTTTTCTGGCATACCTTTTCTCTGTTGATCAAGTATTCAACATCTCCGAGAAAAATAACTTAATTAGTTAGAATTTGAATTTGTTTTTAGAGATTATGAGTTCGAGTTTAACAAATCTTAAAGCCATTAAAAACTTACATGATTATTAACTTTAAAATCTGTTAGATTAATCAAGGTATTAGGAAACTGTTTAAATACCCACATTAATTTAAAAAAAGAGATATTCAACCTCCCTTCGAGCCCCCTATTCCTTAGACATACTCTCGTGACGAAGATGGAGATTTTTCTCTTTATGTTCTTGACAGCTCTAGTGCTGTCTATACTGATTTAGCTGGCATCAACGTAACTTAGTTTTGAAGGATTTGATGGCGAATGTAGAGAAAAATTATAGTCTAATGAAAGAATTAGATAACATTGAACAGGTATCCTAAAATTAATGTGAAATGATAATAACAATGTAATCCTAACACGAGGAAGTGGCAAATCTTAGCAATAGATATTGATTTGAAGAGGCAGTGGACAACCTATGGATCTAGCTAAGCCTTAGAAATTAGAATCATTCATCATGGATAGTGGGGGGGTGGTGTGAAGGTAGACACATGGAAGTACTTTTCTATGCCACAAACATCACACTTGAGTGTTTAACATCCCTGCCCATAAATATGAAACTAAACTGTTTGAAATGTTCCCCTTCCATGTCACAAGCAGAAAAATAATTTATCCAATTTCATCCAAGTCATGGTTGCTGGTAAGCTTTTGTGTTCTATTGTTTCACAAAGAACTGTGTTTCTACAAACGCGTAATGCTTTCCATTTTGGTACAGTAGTATCCACAAAAAAAAAAAAAAAAAACCCTCATATTGGCAGTTGCTTCAAAGAGGATCCGATTCTTTGGTGTGCAAGAAAGCAATCAAGCAAAGGGAATAAGCCCAAGTCCAGGTTGCAGCAAGCCCCACCTTGATACAGGAAGATCTTTGTTTCTAGTCGGATATTCTCAAGTATGCTTCCAGCACCCACACATTCAATAATGCAAAAAATAATAAAAAAAAAGCCCCAGCAAAAAGCTCCACATAATTATTGCCAACTCATTTCGATCCATTAGTCAGGATTTGCAGATCGATTCTTCTGGAGTTAAAGTTTGAATCTTTTTGAGCTAGCTCATCACCTGAGTCGATGGGTATATATTGCAAGAACACGCTACTAAAGTCCAGTCCATCTAAACTTTTATAATGTTATAATTAATTTGTTATGTTGGAAAAATGCCCACTTTCTTCTTGTTAGGCTTTTGATCTAAAGAGGTAGTGGGTGTCTGTGTCTATATATATATATATATATATATTATTCGAAGCACATTTAGCCTTTATCAATTCCTAATTAGTTGGTTTAGTGGAAATCCAAATGGAGAATCAAGAGAAAAAGTCTTTCTTTTCCGAAACAGGTCTCCTTAACGGTAACAAACACCATATGGAACTAATTCTTTAATTAATTAAGAAAAAAGAAATCAATATTAATTATTCCCCTTAATCCTTTTTAGTGGGCTTCCACTTCGTTTCAACATCTTAAATAAGGGAAAATAAAAAATACGTACAACCTTCCACATGCCTTTAATTAAGCATTTCCGTTGATTTGTTGAGACATAACATGTCTTAGTCAATGCTCATTGTAATATACAACCTGTCAGCTGTCACTTTTTGATATGCATTTTCTGTACTTCTTCTCTAACAATTCAAAGACAAATGGGTTGCTAAATACTTCCACCACTTCTTCTGAGAAAAAAACAATTCTTTTGATCCTATTTTATGCAGTTAAGAAATAGATTTGAAAATATTACATATAAATTCTCTTCTGAAAGATAAATTACCGATAAGTTATGTCTTTCTAAATTTTTATAGGATCAATAAATACACTTTAATAGTTTATATTTCAAAACAATTCATATTTAATTGTACTCTCTATATCACAATTTAAATATATTTACAAATTACCTTTTCTTTTAGTTTTCTTATAAAAATTTCATAATGATTTTTTGAATTTCAAATTTACAAATTTAATTCCTTATACTTGTAAATAGTTTTTTTTTAAATATTTTTTTATTGATCATTAGCATAATTATCATTAAGAATAATAGCAAGTAATAAAAATAAAATTGTATGATAATGAATATAAATTAAAAAAGTTATATAAGATAAATTGTTGTGAATTTTTTTTCCTAGATAAAAAGATAATAGAAAATCTTGAAATGTATTGATAGGATTTTCTAAACAAATATAGTGAAACATTTGAAAACTCGACTTATTGGCCTAACAAAAATCATAAAATTTATTGATCATTAATTTTCCTCTCAAATATGAACTTATCCCTATTTTTTCAATAGTTTACGAACTTTTGATAAAATTAACAGTTTATTTATTATTTTTATTGGAAACATAAACTTTATATGTTTGCTTTTTTTTTTAAAAAAAAAGGAATGAATTTTATAAAAAAAAAATAAAAAACTAAATACCGATATTGACCTTAACTAGTGTTAAACAATATGAATTGGAATATGAAAATGGATTCAAACATAACAAAGTTAATAAAAAATAAAATAACAATCAAAGAGCCAAGGTAAATAAAATTTCAAAACTTAAAAGATATTAAATTTTTATTTTTATTTTGAAGTACTTTTTAAATATTTTTTTAACTTAAAAGATATTAAATTAATATCTTTTAAATTGATATCTTTTAGTGATTTATGATAATTGTAATATGCTAATATTAAAAATAAAAAATTATTTTAATACATATATTTTCTTAGAAAAAAAAATCTCACTATAATCTGAGACAGCTGATAGATTAATTAAAAGAAGATATTGAGGCGCAAAAGGAAAAGAAGGAACGAATACTAATGTGAAAAAGAAAAGGACCCATGCAGGCAGGTAGGGTTGATGAAAGTCGAGCTTCGTAGTGCCAAATGACAAAAAGGGTGTTTTGTTGTTTTAAATGATTATGTGTTCCATAGTGGATGTTGGTTCATATCCCATGTTTACATGTTAGTGATCTTATGCATGTCTACGCTTTTGTCTTATAATGTGGGCCAAGGATATGATCAGCTGTGTGCCACTATATATGACCTCCTTTTTTTTATTATTATTATTATTATTGCATGCATCCATGCTTATATATATATATATATATATATAGATGCTGGGCTAGCTTCATCCTGTTTTTGTTAATCATGAAATTGATGTTAGTTGCTCTATATATCTCTTTAATTTCAAATTACACCAACTAATTAAACTATCATATTCTCGAGTATATATGAAAACTATTATGGCGAAACAGTATTATATACAAGTACGTAGGCATACATAATAATAACTTCAAAGTCATAATTGCATGCATCAAACAAGCAAGACCCGAGCATATGGTAGACATGTGTGAGAGTCTACTAGGCCAGTTCTACACATTTTGCGGTCAATAATTTATTCATTTTTGAGGTCCCTTCCCTCCTTAAAGAGGAAAAATAAAGAAATCGTGGATATTATTTGCTGAATAATGGATTCAATTTAGTCAGTGGAAGAAAGCTTGTTCAAGAAAACTGTTATATATGTTTGATTAAATGATGGGGGAAAAACGGACGCTACTTGTAATTTTGATGAGATCATGAAACGAAGGCATGTGCAGAAACCTTTTTCTATATAAGTGCAGTTTCTACTGATAATTGATATTGAATTGGTCATTTAAATATATATATCAAATATCCATGAAATGAAAAGAAAGAGATGTAGAAAGATTCAGTGCCAGTTGATCCCCTTGTAGATTAACCTCCTTTAACCTCCAAAACGGATAAAATTCCACGAGCATCATCCATGCAAGCAGATGAAAAAGGGAACTTCTACTTGAACATTTTTAATAGCAGTTCCTCCTCCAACAGTCTAATCATTGGCACTGGCTCCTCCAACTACAACTCTCACTGTAACAAGAGTATTAATACCATAACTTTAAAGGCTATAGCTTAATTGATCAGGTTCTGAGTTTGTTTCTTAAAAGTCATCAGTTCGAGTGTCACAAACCTCAAAGCCAGTGAAGGTTTATCTGGTCGTTAATTTCAGGATCTCAGGATATTAGTCGAGATGCACGTAAACTGACCCGAACCCCACAGTTACCAAAAAAAAAAAAAAAAGAGTACGAGTACCGTCAACTTCAACTGTAGCAGCGGCAATGCCTTCAAAGATTATGAATTGTCGATGCCAGGAGATAATAAGTATTGGACCAACCTCAACCTCCATCTTCTGTTTCTTAATTTGACATTGGTGAAATGTGCATAAAAAACGAGAAAAAGAAATTGAAAGCCCTCAGATTTTACAATGATTCATCCATTAATAACGATTTATCCAAGACTAAATTGAAAGATAAATTTAGAAAATTTTTTTTCCATAATCTACCACGAGCCAAAAAATAATGTTAAGATCCCAATTATAAACCAAGATAATTTCTAATGCTATTCTTGTCTAGCTATAAATTTTTGTCTATATAGTTTAGTAATTAGGATGCATGATTGATAGACTTTATTGGGTTTATATCTATTCTTGTATTAACAAGTGGAGATTGTGCACCAAATTCCTTACATACACTTGAGTCTCTTTACCAGATAGCAGAAGCTACCAAACAAGAGATAGAGAAATTTGTTATAAATTTTAAAGCCTTAAAATTAGATTTCAAATTGATTAGGACTTCACATCTATTAAGAATACTGAATTTCTAAATAGTGAATTCAATAAATAAGTCAAAGAAATAAAAAAGGGGTAAGTAACAAGACTTTAAAATAGGTCAGTTACAATGTCTAATTAACAAAGGTAGCTAAGGAGCCATGCATGGTTCTGAAAAGATTGAATCACGGTATGGATAGACAAGGTTTTCAACAGGTTACTGAATAAGAAAAGAAGTTCAAGGTGCATGTGCAATTGAATTATTGAATTTGCATAGCATAGCTAGTATTTTGTGTCAAAATCTCACTAGGAAATTAAAGGGAAAAGGACCACTAGAGACTTAAAACTCTTGTACCCATTCCTAGCTCCTGAGGGCTCAGCTTTACACCTAGTGAATTTGAATTGGTTTTCATAACCAAAAAATTTTCTTCAAACAAGAAAATATTTTTTTTAATGTGCTATAAAGTTCAAACTATCAATATTTCTATTGTGACAAAGGTAAAAACCAAAGATGCAGAGAGGAAGAAAGAAGAAAAAAAAAACCTAGCTAGCCAAACTCAACCAAACACCAATAAGCCCAACCAAATAGCAATGGAAAACAAAAGAAAAGGAAGGAAAAATCCAAATTGGGTAGCACAGCCCAACCGAAGAGAAAGAAAAGAAAAGGAGAAGAGTAAGGGAAAAGCCTAATCGGACAGCAACCTTAATTGAGCCCGCCAATAGCAAAGCCTGACCGAAGAGGAAGGAAAGAAAAGAAAAGGAAAAAAAGGAAGGGAAAAGCCCAATTGAACAGCACAACATAGCCTAACAATGACAAAGCCTAACTAGGAAAGGAAAGAAATAAAGAGAAGGAAAAAAGGAAGAGAGAGAGAGAGAGAGAGAGAGAGAGAATGCCTAACTAAGCCTAAGAAAGTGAAAAGGAAACTCTTCTTTTTTAATAGACTTGACATGCCAAATGATGTTTAGCCACCACAATCACCTAGATAAATTTTCATTTTACAATTTATCAATGCAACGTACACCTAGATCTCTTATTTTGCAAGTTATTAGTGTGATGCCTACCTAAATGTCTTGTTTTTTTACATGAACAATTCTTCTTATAAGCTAGTTGGGCGATCATTCACTTTAAAATAATTATCCTCCATAACTACTCATAGGATTAGGACTAAGATATATAGTAAATCTGTGACTTTATTGTCTACAACACAAATACATGTGCTCTAAGGGTATACCCAAGGATCACTCTCAAATCACCAAATATGATAGACAAATGAACAATATATCACAATGCTCATGTTTGCGTACAATTACCTAAAAAACACACTCTTGTATTTTTCTATTCTCTCTTTCTATTCATTCTATTTTTCTTTGTACTTTTCTAACTTAACTATCAAAGAATATCTTTTTTCATAAAAAAAAACCTTGTTTTATAAGATTACATGAATCACAACTCAATCCAACTTAATTTTTTTTTCAAAGCCCATCAAATAGTTATGGAAAGGCCCATAATCATTTGATTTTTCTTAAACTTCATAATATTATAACCTAAAAGAATAGATATTAAGCTTGTGGAGAGAGTTGAAGACATTGGAAGATGATGCCATGAAAGTGAAGGTACGTGACTTCTAAAGATCAAAACAAAAAAGTTTCATGCAAAAAGTCAATCTATTAATCCCATAAAGTACAATGTTTTTTTTTTGTTTACAAAGATGAGTATAAATAAATATGACAATCTAACCAGAATTCAATGGATATCCACCAAATTGCCTCGAATGAAGGGTGTTATTTGATATTTACCTAACTAGATGGGTAATGAATATGATATATATTATCAAACTTGATCTAAAATCTCGTTCAAACCTGACCTTATATATATATATATATATATATGTATGTATATATAACATTATTCTCTCTCTCTCTCTCACACACACACACAAATAAATGTGTGTTCAGGTGTTACTTTTTTATTTTATATTGAATAATAAATAATATTAAAGTAATAGATGCCTTAAACCTAATGGATAAGATATAAATATTTAAATTTTTTATCTAATAGGTAATTGATAAGTTATGCATATAACCAAAACCTACATAATATATAATGGATAATACATGAATATAATATAAACTCAACCTATGAATAATCATAGTCATCTTTAAGTGTGAAGTACATTGGTGAAATTAATATCTCATAATTATTAGATGTTAATTTTTTTCTTCATAATTATTTGTAGTATATACTCAAAGAAAATAGAAAAAACAATTGTTCATTACCGTTCAATGTCTCTACTTTTACTATGAACGATAGTGTTCAAGGAATGATGTATTTGTATCGTTTTATGTGATGGGCTTCACTATTTTATCATTACAAGTTATGTTGATACTGTTTTATATGTTGGGATTTACTTTTCTTTGCATGCTATCACATATAAAAAATGTTTGAGAACTTTCCAATGTTCAATTAATTTAATATATAATTTTAGGTTATTATTAAAAAAACTAAAAGATCAAAGACCAAACTTTAAACAAAACATAAACCTTTTCATTTTTATTTTTTTTAAATGCCAAAAACTTTAGTTTGATCTTTGAAGTTTTAATTTAGCATATTTGATTGTTGTTATTTTAGAAATTAAGTTTTGGACATAAATGTTTTATTCACGTTTCAGTCACTGTGTTGAGAAAAAAGAGAGAAAATCATTAAAAAATAAAAGAAAAGAGAAAAGGCCTGGACATTTGGTTTTTGATTAAAAAAGCCGATCTTGGTATCAATGATTTCGTCTTAGACTAGAGAGTTCAATGAAGGTGGTTTTTTTTTTTCGAAAATGCTGGAAAAGATAGATTTGGCTCCATATAGTCTTTTCCATTCAGTTAATTTGTTTTGGTTTTTAAAGTGATTATAGGTTGTCTTAAGGTCAAAAATTTGTTTATTGAGGTTTTAGGAATGTTTACGAGGGTCTTCTCCTTTTTTTTTTCTTTCTTTTTTTTTGGTGAAGACATATTGAAATTTATTTTTTTGGAGTCCAAAAACTTAAACCTCCACTTTCCAGATACTAAGAGTAAGCAAAAAAATATGAAAAACTGATTAAACTAAGAAAGAAAAGTTAACTGAAAAAACAGAACTGAGAAAAAAAACCAAATTAATTGATTAAAACACTAAAAAAAAATCTTATTTAGTTTGATTTGGGTTTCAGTTTCTAATGTTTGAAATCGATTGATTCAGACCGATTCAATCAACACTTAAAAAAAAAAAGTATAAATACTCGATTTTCTTCCTAAACCAAAGGAACTGCCTCCTAACCCCAGCTTCCTCTCTTCCTCTCACCTCTTTCAAGTCCCAACCTTAAATCAAACCAAAAGGTAATAGCCCTAAAGCTTTCTCTCGTTTCCCATCTTTTTCATCATGTTATCTTCTCTCTCTTAACCTAAAAACCACTTACAAGAGCAAGCAAGGGGAGAGGGCTAAGTTCATCTTATGTAGACCTATCTTTTTCTAGCTTAGCTGATCTCTATTGCCTAAGGTCATATTCTGAGATTTGAAGAGAGCCTATTACATCCCATTTCTGCTACTTTTGCTACATGCGTAACACATCAGATTCTGGACTTAATGGGCTTTGAATTGAGCTTCCTTTTCCTGGGTGGAGAAAGGTTCTTCATCTATCAAAGTGATAAGTGAAGTAATGCTATTCCTGTAGTGATTAATGCTTGCTTCCTTTTCTTTAATTACCTTTTGATTTAGATATTTTTTTTGTAGGTTCTAGATAATTCTCAAACATTCTCTTTTTTAAGTAGTTAAATTCATCACTTTGCATGAATAACTATTGAGATTGTCATATGATTATAATTTAGTTTCCAGAGTGTTTTATTTTTGGATTCAATCTAGTGATATAAAGGATAAGAATGAGTTTTTTTTTTACTGGGTTTTTAACAACATAAACTAAATAAAACTGAACTATAACTAGTCGATTTGAACCGATTTCAGTTTTAAATTAAAAAAATAATTTTAATTTGATTATTTTTTTAAATAAAAACCGAATTGAATTGAAAATCCTCACCTTACCAGCCTTTAAAGATGCTAAAAAAAAAATGCAAGGGTGTACAACATAACATTTTCCAAGCATATAATGTTTTTTTCATTATATTAAAAATTCTTTTGTGAATAACACGTGGTTTGCTATATATATATATATATATATTTTGTAAAGAATGAAAACAAGACATGTATGCCTAGGCTCTTTTTTTTTTTTTCCAAGTGCCTAAACCATCCTCCCTAGCCCAAATGCTTGGCTCCTTTTTAAATGGCTCTTTATTTTTTAAGATCATTTTTTTTAGAATAAAAATAACTATAAGTAAAAATTTTAAAAAATTATCCAAGTGTGACATAGTTTTCAAATGAGATTATAGTTTTTATAATAATATTAACAATTATTTTGTAAATCATTTTATCTGAATCTAATATGAAAAAGTTTTTTTAAAACAATTCTCATAAATAGTCAATGAGAATAAAACATCTATTTGATTTTATTGTTGTAAATATTTTATATAATTTTCTTAGATTAATTATTATTTTTTGTATTCAATAGCGTAAAAATTATCATTGTTTTGTTTTTGTTTTATTAAAACTTGCTTTTCAAACCAGAATTGCATTCCATGTTAGACTTAAGGGCACATCTTAGGTTATCATTTTGGGTTTGGTTTCTTGCATCAATTTGGTGCACAATTAGCCAGTGAGGTCCATTTCATTAGCCATTCAAGCCCAGTATCTTAAAATTATAAGAAGCACCAGGCTACAAGGCATCCTTCAACTGTATCTTAAAATTTATTAGCATTCTCAAATCTAAAAATGTAATGGTCAAAACGAAGCCGAGGTTATGCATAATGTCAGAGCATAATGGCGTGCTTGCTAATAGCAAGGCTTCCTCTGAACAAAATCAATTCTCATACCTGGTTTTATTCTTTTTCTGACATTCCTTCTACACTGACAATTGTTTCGTTTTTACTTTTTCTGGAAATTACTTTCTTGTTTTTTCTTGAAAACCTAAGATTTGAAGAAAAAACAAAGATACTAAGCGGATGATAAAGAGGGCTAAGGACCCTCCAATTAAAGCGTTGTTAAATTTATATTGCTAAAGAAATGCAAACAAATTTAATAACATAATTCCACTACATGCACATGCCGCCACCAGAGTGCAACCAGAATGCTGTTTACTCGGTGTTAAATAATATTTATATAGTTTTATTTATTAAGGATAGAATAATATTTTCAGTTTAACCTATATATATTTTATTTGTATTTAGATTAAGTCTAAGCACTCATAATAAACAGATTATTGAAAATTCTAGCCTCCTTTCTTGCGTTTGTTCTTAGTTATTTTAACATGGTATCAGAGCTAGTTTTATGGAACGAGGCTTAATCTCAAACACAACTTCGCGGATCCAACTTTTTTGGAGTGATATTTTGTCTTCCACTTCTGCAAAAATTTTGGTATTTCGTCAGTTTCTGCAATTATTTTGGTATTTGCGTTCAGTTTTTGCAAATTTGTTTTGTGTTTTGTATAATTTTGAGAAGATATTTGTTTAGTTTTTGTAATCTCTGTTCAGTTTCTGCAATTTGGTATTTTGTTCTTCGCTACTTTTGCATTATGGTTATCAATGATTGTTGATTATGGCTACCGAAAGAGATGATTTGCTTCAGTCTGTGAGTGTGAGATTAGATGGGAAGAGCTAATCATATTGGAGTTATGTAATGAGAAATTTCCTTAAGGGTAAGAAGATGTGGGGGTATGTTAGTGGAACTTATATGATACCTAAGAATATTGAGGAAGGGGATGCTGTTTTGATAGATACATGGGAAGCAAATAATACAAAGATCATTACTTGGATCAACAATTCTATTGAGCATTCGATAGGTACGTAGTTGGCGAAGTATGAGACAACAAAAGAGGTTTGAGATCATCTGCAAAAGTTATTCACACAATCAAATTTTGCAAAACACTATCAATTAGAGAATGACATACGAGCTCTTCATCAGAAGAATATGAGTATTCAAGAGTTTTATTCTGCTATGACAGATCTTTGGGATTAATTGGCTCTTATAGAATCGATAGAATTAAAGGCATGTGGTGCCTATATTGAGCGTAGAGAGTAGCAACGATTGATACAGTTTTTAACAGCACTTTATAGTGATTTCGAAGGACTTAGAGGTTCAATTCTACATCATTCTCCACTGCCTTCTGTTGACATTGAGTTATTGGCTGAAGAAATATGTCTTCAGTCTTATTCTGAAAAGGGAATTATTTCTGCTTCAAATCCTTCTGTACTAGCAATACCTTCCAAGCCATTCTCTAATCATCAGAATAAGCCTTAAACAAGGGTTGGCTTCGATGAGTGCAGTTTCTGTAAGCAGAAAAGTCATTGGAAGGCTTAGTGTCCTAAGTTGAGATAGCAGAATCAAGCTTGGAAGCTTGGCAGTCAGTCAAAATCTAATGTTCATAGACCACCTCAGGGTTATAAACCACCACACCACAATACCGTAGCAGTAGCTTCCTCGAGCTCTATTACCGATCCTAATACTTTGGCTGAGCAATTTCAAAAGTTTCTCTCCTTGCAGCCATAAGCAATGTCCGCTTCTTTTTCCATAGGTTAGTTGCCTCATAATTCCTCAGGTATGTCACACTCTGAATGGGTCTTGGATTCTGGTGCTTCCCATCATATGTCTTCAGATTCCTCATCTTTTACCTCTGTGTCCTCTTTGTCCTCCATTCTTGTTATGAATACTGATGACACTCCTATGCCTTTAGTAGGTGTTGGTTCTGTTGTCACACCTCACTTGTCTCTTCTTAATGATTATCTTAATCCAAAACTCAAATTGAATCTTGCGTTTATTGGTCAAATATGTGATTCTAGTGATTATTTAGTCATGTTTTCTGGTTCTTTTTGTTGTGTACAGGATCTGCAGTCTCAGAAGCTGATTGTGATAGGCCATAGGGAGAATGGACTATATATTTTAGATGAGTTAAAAGTGCCAGTTGCTGCTGCCGTTGCTGCTACCACTACTGTTGATTTGTCTTCCTTTCGTTTGAGTCTTTCATCTTCTAGTTTTTATTTATGGCATTCCCGTCTAGGTCATGTTTCGTCTTCTCATTTGAGATTTTTTGGCATCCACAGAAGCTTTAGGAAATTTGAAAACTTGTGACATTTCTGATTGTAGTGGATGTAAACTGACAAAATTTTTCGCTTTACCTTTTAATCGAAGTATTTCTGTTTCTTCTTCACCATCTGATTTGATTCATTCTGATGTATGGAGACCTTCTCCTATTGCCACAAAAGGAAGGTCTCGATATTACGTTTCTTTTATTGATGATCATACTCGTTATTGTTGGGTTTAATTAATGAAACATCGTTCTGAATTCTTTGAGATATATGCAGCCTTTTGAGCTCTTATCAAAACTCAACATTCTACTGTGATCAAATGCTTTAAGTGTGATTTGGGTGGGGAATACACCTTTGATAAATTTTTCCAATTGCTTGCCTTAGATGAAACCATCCACCAAACTTTATGTAAAGATACTCCAGAACAAAATGGTGTTGCTGAAAGAAAATATAAGCACATTGTCGAAACTGCTCGTTCTCTCTTATTGTCTACTTTTGTTCCTAGTGAGTTTTGGGGAGAAGCTGTTCTTACTGCTGTAAGTTTGATTAATGCAATTTCATCTTCTCATAGTTCGGGTCTCTCCATTTGAAAATTTATATGGGTATGTCCTTGATTATTCCTCATTTAGAGCCTTTGGTTGTACTTGTTTTGTTCTTCGTCCTCATGCAGAACGTAGTAAGCTATCCTCTCGATCCGCTATTTGTGTCTTTCTGGGTTATGGTGAAGGTAAAAAGGGGTATCGTTGTTTTGATCCAATAACTCAGAAACTTTATGTGTCTCGTCATGTTGTCTTCCTTGAGCATATACCTTTCTTTTTATTCCATCCACTACTTATAGCCTGACTAAATCTGATCTTATTCGTATAGATCCATTTTCTGAGGATTCTGGTAATGATACCTCTCCCCATGTTCGATCAATTTGTACTCATAACTCTACAGGTACTGGTACTTTACTCTCTAGCACACCTAAAGCTTCATTCTCATCTACAGCCCCTCAAGCTTCATATGAGATTGTGGATACACCTCTACGTCAGTACATCCACATTCGTAAGTACACAAAACTACCATATTTTGCTTATTCTTGTTATTCTTCATCATTTACTTCCTTTTTAGCTTCTATTCATTGTCTCTTTGAGCACTCTTCCTATAAAGAGGCAATTCTTGATCCGTTTTGGTAAGCAAGCCATGGATGAGGAACTTTCTGCTTTGCATAAGACAGATACATGAGATCTGGTTCCTCTACCTCCTAGTAAGAGTGTTGTTAATTGTCGTTGGGTGTATAAGATCAAGACTAATTTTGATGGGTCTATTGAGCGATACAAAGCTAGGCTGGTTGCAAAAGGATACTCTCAATAGTATGGTATCGATTATGAGGAGATATTTGCCCCGATTGCAAAAATGACTACTATTCGTACTCTTATTGTCGTAGCTTCGATTCGTCAGTGGCATATTTCTCAGCTTGATGTTAAAAATGCCTTTTTGAATGGAGATCTTCAAGAAGAAGTTTATATGGCACCCCCTCTTGGTATTTTACATGACTCTGGATATGTTTGTAAGCTTAAGAAAGCCTTATATGGTCTCAAACAAGCACCCCGTGCTTGGTTTGAGAAATTCTCTATTGTGATCTCGTCTCTTGGCTTTGTTTCTAGCAGTCATGATTCTACTCTTTTTATTAAGTGCACTGATGCAGGTCGTATCATTCTGTCTTTATATGTTGATGACATGATTATTACTGGTGATGACATTGATGGTATTTCAGTTTTGAAGACAGAGTTGGCTAGACGATTTGAAATGAAGGATTTGGGTTATTTTCGATATTTCCTGGGTATTGAGGTGGCATACTCACCTAGAGGTTACCTTCTTTCTCAGTCGAAATATGTTGCAGATATTCTTGAGCGAGCTAGACTTACTCATAACAAGACTGTAGATACCCCTATTGAGGTTAACGCAAGGTGCTCTTCTTCTGATGGTTTACCTTTTATAGATCATACTTTATACCACACTATTGTTGGGAGTTTGGTACATCTCACCATTACTCGTCTAGATATTGCATATATTGTCCATGTTGTTAGTCAGTTTGTTGCTTTTCCTACCACTGTTCACTGGGCAGCTGTTCTTCGTATTTTACGATATCTTCGGGGTATAGTTTTTCAGAGTCTTTTACTTTCATCCACCTCTTCCTTGAAGTTGCGTGCATACTCTAATGCTGATCATGGTAGTGATCCCATAAATCGCAAGTCTGTTACCGGGTTCTGTATCTTTTTAGGTGATTCTCTTATTTCTTAGAAAAGCAAGAAACAATTTATTGTTTCTCAATCATCCACCGAAGCAGAATATCGTGCCATGACATTTACTACCAAAGAGATTGTTTGGTTACGTTCGTTACTTGCTGATATGAGAGTTTTCTTTTCTCATTCTACTCCTATGTATTGTGACAACTAGAGTTCTATTCAGATTGCTCACAACTCAGTTTTTCATGAGCAAACTAAGCACATTGAGATCGATTGTCATCTTACTCGTCATCATCTCAAGCATGGCACCATTGCTTTGCCTTTTGTTCCTTCTTCCTTGCAGATTACAGATTTCTTTACCAAGGCGCATTCCATCTCTCGTTTTTGTTTTTTGGTTGGCAAACTCTCAATGCTTGTAGTTGCCGCATCATAAGTTTGAGGGGATATATTAAATAATATTTATGTAGTCTTATTTATTAAGGGTAGAATAGTACTTTCAGTTTAACCTATCTATACTTTATTTGTATTTAGGTTAAATTTAAACACTTATAATAAACAGATTATTGAAAATTCTAGCCTTCTTTTTTGTGTTTGTTCTTAGTTATTTTCACTCTCGGTAGGTACCATGAGCACGAAACTTGAGCATCCCTTTTATCTAAGCTCATTATTTGCCGGTTTGCATTTGTACATTTGACCCTGCTACAACCCAAATATAATAACAATTTATAAGATAAAATGCAAGCAGCTAGCTCTATACTTCCGAGCACTACTACATGTGAGTTATACACAGAAAAATACAAATATCAGTACTGACCCAGAAGCTTCGCTTCATCTGAATGTTAAGAATTTCCAT
>Ga0325405_1000975_pt1 | contig 28692 bp, 17 predicted proteins | sample PopdelMetagenome_21_FD_205663 | JGI IMG/M metagenome (GOLD analysis project Ga0325405, IMG submission 205663) | Populus deltoides microbial communities from Bellville, Georgia, United States - Xylem-Control-R2 | ecosystem: Host-associated > Plants > Phyllosphere > Stem > Wood/Secondary xylem... | reverse complement strand
CTCACCTCCTTCATTAATTTCGCACGGTAGGGATTAGGAAAGGTTAATTAACCGCGTGTTGCCACTTTCCCACTTGCTCCCTCAATCAAGGGGCGCACCTTCACCGGTGATTGATTTCAGGCAAACCTCAAGAAGTCATATCTACGTACTTTTCGTCTTTAATTGGATACTTAACCTCCCTTTTTTTCTTTTAAAAAAACAAAATAACGATTTTATTAATACTCTAAAAGAATATAAATACATCGTAAAATACCCCTTATACACAGTTTTTAAACTCGAATGCTAGGTTCCCTCGGTGTAAGTGGGGGTTATGGGTTATATGGCCCCTTATACAAAGTTATATAGAATAATCCGAGTATCAATTCATTTTTTTATTTTAAAAAAATAATAAAAATAACATTATTTTCAAAATAATAAAAATAAACCAACAAGTTTTGATTGAGTTTTTTTTGTAGCGGATCATGTTACGTATTAACCTAAATTTTTAACAGGTCATACCAGGTTAATTTTTAACAGCTTTTTTATTATTATTATTATTATTATTAATGAATTTCAAATCTCATATTGAAAAAACATAATTTTTTTTATGGGAACATAGAGTATATATACGAAAGGGCTTCAAATCTCACATTAAAAAGATACTATGTTATCCTTTCAAGTTGAAATATTTAAACCAAAAGGTTTTTTTATCTCACATTAAAAAAACATGATTTTTTTTGGGAACATAGAGTATATATACTAATGGGTTTCAAATCCCACATTTGAAAAAAAAAACCGGGTCTCATCCGGGTCATGAGTCCATCCGCCGGGTCACTCGGGTTTGACCGAGCTGTTGCCCAGCCGGTCTTTTATTAAACCCAGATCAGTCCAGCCACAGGATCGACCTGTCAGGCCGGGTTTAATAACACTAGTTTTAAAGGCCTTGCTAACAGGCCTAATTAAAAGAAAATTATAGTTGTATGGCAATTTTATTGATACTAAAAATCTAGGTTCCTTTCCATCATTAATCTTTGAGCAAATCTTAAAGAAAAACTATATATATATATATATATATATATATGTATGAAAAGTTTATTTGTATAACATTATTTATAATATTTTCACCATGTGTAAATCTAACAAGATACTTATCAGGGTTATTTCAGATCATTATAATTATAACACTTTTCATAAGAAATTTTGTTTTTGTTTATCCTTTATTTATATGTATATATATATATATACATACACATGGTGAAAATATTATAAAAAATGTTATACAAATAAACTTTTCATACAAAAAAATGTTGTAGTTTCATACAAACAAATGTTGTAGTTTTTTTTTTTTTGAAAGACCAATCATTTAAAATTTAATTTATGAGACTCGTGCTTTAATTTTTAAACTTTTATACATTAATTAATAACAATCTCGAATGATTTCTTGTGTTCTAAAGATTATTTTTATATTCAAATAATTTTAATTTGATCCACGATGTATCACCACTGATAAACTAGTATTATCTATAAACTAAAACAATATGTAAAAAAACATTGTCCTTCTTTTTTAATTATGGAGGGCAACTTTTCATTTTGATAATTGAAATTAGTTTTTTTTCAATTTTATTCTCACATGTTTTGATGACAACATTTAATATTGGTTGTGATTTGCTTCTCTTTATATGCTCTCCCGGATGCAAAGTGTTTGAAAATAAATCTCAATATTCAATTATAGATTAATTTTACAAAAATGAATTTAATATCATAGTTAAAAAATGGAAAGAATAATAACAAAAAAAAAAAACATTAGCTTGATACTTGAATTTTCAATTTACACATACTTGATTCTTAAAGTTTTAGAATTTTATGTCTAATTTTTTAAGTTTCAGGGTATTTCGATCCTAAACTTGATTTTTTTTATATTTTAGTTTTTGAGTATTGAGAAAAAAGATAGAAGATCATTGAAAAAAAAAAACATTGATCAAGCATATTCCAACCATGAAAAGATCTGATTTTGATTTCAATAATGTTTTTTTAGAGGTTCTATAGATGTGATGATTTTTTCATCTTGCTGGGAGCTTGAAAATGTTTTTTATTTAGTTTAATTTGGGCTTTAGGATCGTTTTGGAGGGTGTGTTTGGATTAAAATAATTTTAATAAAGTTCTATAATATCTATTTTCTTTTAGTTTTTTACAAGTAAAAGAAAATTAAGAATAAGATTTTCGAACCCAATAACTATAACCCCACAATGGTTGGGATTAGAATTGATAGAAGACACATCATCCATTTTATTAAAAAATAAAAAAAGAAATCATCTAGGTGGTGGTCTAGTGGTAAAAGTTTGGGATCAAGAGGTTTGCTTCCTCTGTAGTTTCAGGTTCGAGTCTTGTGGTTGCTCATATAATGACCATTGAAAGTTTACATGATCGTTAACTTCAGGACTCTTAAAATTAGTCAAGGTACGCGTAAACTAACCCGGATACCTATATTAAACTAAAAAAAAAATAAAAAAAGAAAGAAATCCAGGCGCACAACCCTAATCTTACAATCTCATGCGCGTTACCCTAACAACGCTGACGGGAAAAAAAAAAAAAAAAACACGCATAAAATTAAAGGTTATCTCCTTTTAAAAATCTTTACCTAGTATGCACCTGTCCTCTACATATTCATGCCTTGCATTCGTGCACATAACTCTGCTGTCCCATCCATGGATAAATAAATCTAGTGCAGTAGGGCAAGAAAAGGAGAAACACATCAGCTCCCATAAACTGATAATTAATTAATATATCTTCTCTTATCATGCATGCAATATGCACACACCAGCCCCCCACCCACCCCCCCCCCCCCACACGCACGCACGCTACTAGGAGTATTTAGCGAAAGTAGAAAGTAGTAGTGTCGGCACAGCGGATAGCCATGGAAGCAACTAGCTAGCAAGCTCGGGTACGAGTAGAAGAGTAGAACCTACTGGGGACCCCTCCCTCCCTCCCTCATCATTATCATTAATTATTATGCTTTCGTTTTTTTCTTGTTGCAAAATGTGACTCCATCTCCTCCATAATTAAGCACTTCCTACACTTTAACTCCCCGTGAAGTAATCAACGAACAAGGAAATTAGTTATGTTGTATTAAATACAACAGTGCTCCCTGAAATTAATGATGATTGATGACATGCATAGGTTTTGTAATTGACATAAAGCAAGTACTCCAGTAGCTCGGCTTACTGAATTATTCACGCAGAAACATGGCATGTGGTGAGCCCATTTCTATATATTTCAGATCAGTGCATGATCATCATCGATCAGGTGCACCCCAGCAAAGGAAAATCTTATTCTTGATTCCCAAAGGAATTATAGGGGATTACCAGAGAATGGAAAAAGACAAGGACACGGTCAACTTCAGCTGCCACGACACAAATCGCAACATAACTAATGTTGGAGCATGAGTTCTAATAATGCAAATAAAAGAAAAATATAGTGTTAGCTAAGCTAGGCCCGGGCACCTTTGTTTTGGCGCAGGGAGCTCCAGAAAATTCAGCGGCGGGTGTTGTAACATATTGCATTCCTCCTTAGCTTTTGATCAGATCATGCATACTGCTGCCTTCTTTTAGCCAGGGGAAATCAAATACCCCCCAATGCGAACACAGTTGTCTCCTGATATTTCATAGCTGTTGTTTGTCACGACTCAAATTTGAGCACGTGACCGGCACATAGATCAAGGAATTATATAGTACTTGGTTGATTGTTTAGAGTTTGGGGAAACATATATAGGGAAAGAAGAAGGAAAATAAAAACAATGAAGAAGTGAAAGTGTGCGAAGAGGTGGCTGCACGCGCGCGTATTATTATTATTATTATTATTATTATAAATTATAAATAAAGCTAAAAGTTACGTTAAATACAATGTTTCTCGTGTCATAACAATAATAATAATAATCTATAATGTTATTTTTTTGTATTTTAATTATTTTTAATTTAATTTTTATATGATGTGTTTATAGGAATTTATAATAAATAATTTATTTTAATTTGTCCTTATGTTGTTATTGCAATTCAAAAAAAATCTCAACATCAAGTTAATATCAGAAAATATCTTATCATTGTAATATGGTCTATTTTTTCAAAAACAATTAGTTAAATAATTTTTTTATAAAAAAACTAGGTTATTAAATTTTATGGAGTTAATAATTTGTTTTGTAAGTTTGGCGAAATAACTCTAATTGCCATTGTTTGCGGGTTTAACGAGGTACTCTTTTTTTTTTTATAATTGAACTCGATTATGTGATCATCTATTTTTTTTATCATATAGTTAAAAAAATAGTTTTGAAAAAAACATGTTATTAAATTTTAGAAAGTCCGTAGGCCCGTTGATGTGTAAGACGAGTTTAACTTTTTTTTTCTTTTTATAAAATCATTTTTTTTTTCAATTTCATTCTTTGATATATTGATTAAGAATTGAGTTTCATAATTTATTTTGTTTTGTTTTCTATGAGGTTATCATAATTGTTTTAAAAAGTCTTAGTATTGGTTTAACGCTCAATTTTGTGATAATCTATTTTTGTTATCGTATAGTTAAATAAACAATAGTTTAGAAAAAAAACACAAGTTGTTAATCTCAATGGAGTCCATTATCCAGTTTGTGGATTTGACGTGTTAACTTGAGTTATCCAATTCATGAGTTTAGTAGGTTTACCCATAAAATCTGATTTTTTTTTAGTTTTTGGTCCTTTAATTTTTTTTTCCACTCTTATTCAATATTAGATTGGTTGAGAAATGAAATTTATGGTTTATTTTTTTCTACTTTGTATAGGGTTATCATGATTTCAAATAAATATCTTTTTAGAGTTAATGCTCGATTTTGAAAGCATATAATGTTATCATAAAATTAAATAAAAATAATTTATAAAAATAAAAAAGTTATTAAACTTGTTGAAGTCCATGACTCAGGTCGTAGGGTAATCGAGATCGATCAAATCTAGCATCGTCTTAATATAAAAAAATAGTTGTCGTAAAGTTTTTTAAAAAAGTTATGTTATGTTTTTACCGGTTATTCAAATTATCTTTGAACCTATTAAATTGAATAATTTACTTTAGATCAGCTCTCATGCGGTTTAATCAAAACTCGAGCTAGGTAAAGAGCTGGATTGGTTGGTTTCAAGATCGAACTATTTGATTGAATTTAATAGTATTGCCAAAAAAATCTTCACACTCAACATTTTTTATAAGCTTAGAAAAAAATAATTTAACCCTCACAAACAAATATACTAGAATATACCAATACTTGTGCCAAACTTATGGGCTAATAACCAGCTTAACTCATGGGCTAAAACTTATATATATATAAAAAACAATTATGTTAAAATAACTTCTTTCTCGAATTCAACTAATGTACGCCCTGCATTTTTCAAACATCTAAGAATATTTTCGACGCATATCTTCCTCTAATTCCCAAGTCACTTCTTTATTAGAGTGATTGACCTCTCCAAATCACTTTTACCAATAAAATCTCTTTATAACAAAGTTTTTGCACTTGACCATCCATAATCCTTTTAGCTTGAACTTTGTAAGACATGTCATGTTACGAATAGTTATTCGATTCAGCTGTTCATAATCAATACAAAGTTGCAAAAAACCATCTTTTTTCTTCACAAACAATATTGATGCATCCTAAAAAGAAACACTAGGATGAATTCAATTTCTGTCAATCAAATCCTGCAATTTACCTTTTAATTCATTTAATTATGATGGTGCCATAGATATGTAGGTTCAATGTGCATGGGGAACTAAGTCAATGCAAATTTGAATCTTTACAACAGGTGCCAAACCAGGCAAATCATCAGGAAATATATCTAAGAACTCTCTAATTTCAAGAACTTGATCCAGTTAGGGATTTCTTTTCTAACATATTATACATAAGCTAAATAACATTGAAATCTTTTCCTCACCATTCATCTAGCTAGTAATTGCTAAAACCATGTTGAAAAGAAAACTCTGGTTCCTTAATTTGGAATAGTGAATGTCAATGTTTTACCCCCAATAATTAATCCAAGGAAACATGATGTTGAGCTAATCAGTCTATTCTCAATATGATATCAAATTTTAGCATCTCTAATAAATTAAATTTGTTAGTAACTCATTACCATCTACCATAACATAACAAGAAGAATACACAAACTCCACAACCATAACTTCCTCTAAAAGAGTACGTAGAAACATAAAATAGTAGTCGTTCTAACATAATAGGTTGTTTATCAAATCTTATAGCAAAATATGGAAATACAAATGAAGACGTGGAACCAGTGTCAAATAGAACTTGAGCATAAATGAGCAAATTGAATGAATACCTCATACAACTGTGTTGGATATGATCTAAGCATTCTGTTGAGTAAGAGAGAAAACTCTAGCCCGACTACGTCCTACTGGGTAAGAGAAAAAATTCTAGCCTGACCACGTCCTGCTATACTTGATCTCTACCACAAAAATTCCTACTGCCTTGAATAATAGATTGATTGGTTGATTGTGCTTGAGTACATAGGTGGCAAAGATGATCTGGAAAATCATGAAGTGGATTGTTGAAGTGGGACAATTTTTAATCATATGCCTAAGGTGAGTTTTATTTATTATCTTTTATTGTTTTATGGAATTGTTTATGAGTACTTTTCTTTATAATTAGTTTGTTTGAAAGTTAGGGTTTATATGAGAATAGTTGATAAGTTATGGGTCTCTTGAATTAATTTATGTATGGATAATTAAATATGCATATGAATATGGATTGAGTTAGATTATGAATAATTATCATGTGGTTTTATTTAATTGAAATACCCATATATATTTTGGGTAAAATCTAAGAAATTTGGATATTAGAAAGAAAATAAGGAATTATTGAAAAAATATATAGAAAGAATCATATTAATATTTTGGAAAATCTATTAAGAAGTCGAGGATGACAAAATTTTAGTTTGGTCCTTGAATTCTAAAAAATTAGGATTTTACCTCTAAATTCTAAAAAATTACAGTCTCTGATTATAAATAACAGTTTTTAAGATAGATTTTAATAGATAATTGAGTTTTATTGTAGTGTATTATCAAAGTTTTATGGTTTCCTTTTGAATTGAAAAATGATGCTATGTTATGATAATATGTGTTTAGATACTTTTGAAGCCCTATATAGTAATGCTGATATGTAATTGATAGATGTTGATGTTTATCCAGTTTAATTACTGTTATATATCATGATTAAATAATATCTAATATACATATGATAATAATACTAATATATGTATAATAATAAATACAAATAGCATTTTGTTTGAATTAGATATGATTAAATGATTAACTACTCTATCTAAACTATGCAATTTTGATATGTTAATCTAAACTAAATGAATAATACATATATTAGTATTATTTCCATATTAGTATTTTTTTCTCAAATATATATTAGGTATTATTTACCCACAATATATAACAACTATCAAAACTAAGATAAATATCAACATTCGCAGATCATATGAGTAGTATGTTGAGCTTTATAAATATATAAACACATTTTATTGTAAAGTAAAATAAATTTCCAATTCAAAATTAAAAACATAGAAGAAGAAAACAAATATTCTCTCTTACTTTTACATTCATCAACCTATCCCTTATATATAAGATGAGAACCCTATATAGAAAAGTAGACTAATTAGAATCCCTACAATTAGGACCCTCTATTAGGAAATAATTAGGCTCTATATTATTTCCTAATTATGTGCTATTTACAACCTGCAACACTCTCGCTGGAGCATATATATTTATCATGCCCATCTTGTTATAAAGATAATCAACTCGAGCCCCGTTTAGAGCTTTTGTGAAAATATTCCCCACTTGTTCTTCAGTTTTCATATACCCTGTGGAAATCAAACCTTGCTGTATTTTCTCACGGATGAAATGACAGTCAATTTCAATGTGCTTAGTTCGTTCATGGAAAACATGATTAAATATAATATGAAAATCCGTTTGATTATCACACCATGATTTTGTTGGTATTGTAGCCTTGAGGCCTATTTCAGTTATGAGTTGGTATATCCACATTATTTCACACACAGACTCTGCCATGACTCTATATTCTGATTCTGCACTCGATTGTGACACAACATTTTGCTTATTACTTTTTCATGAAACCAAATTGCCTCCAACAAAGACACAATAATCTGATGTGAATCTTCTATCTACCTTGGAACCTGCCCAATCTGCATCTAAAAAACATTCAATATGAGTGTGTCCATGATTTTCATACAAGATACCATGTCCAGGTGCTCTTTTTAAGTAACACAAAATCTGTTATAAAGCTGCTTAATGATGAACTGTTAGGGATGTCATATATTGACTTACAACACTGACAAAATAAGCAATATCTGGACAAATCACTGTAAGATAATTCAACTTCCCAACCAGTCTTCTATATTTCTCTGGATCTTTAAATAATTCACCATCTTTTGTAAGTTGCGAATTAGAAATCATCGAGACACTACATGGTTTCGCCCCCAATTTCCCTATCTCGGTTAATAAGTCAAGCACATATTTTTTCTGAGATAGGAAGATACCTCTTATGCTCCTATTTACTTCAACACCCAAGAAATACTTTAGCATCCCTAAATCTTTTAATACCATGAAAACATAAAAGAAGAAAACAAATATTCTCTCGTAATTTTACATTGATCAATCTATCCATTATATACAAGATAAGAACACTAAACTAATTAGAATCCCTACAATTAGGACATTATATTAGAAAATAATTAGGCTCTATATTATTTTCTAATTATGTGCTATTTACAACTTGCAATAAAAATAAAACCATAAAAACTTGATAATGCCATAACAAAACTCAATTATCCATCAAAATCTATCTTATGTTATTCCTTGAATTTTATCCAAAATACATCAAGGTGTTTTAATTAAAAAAACCACATAGAAATTATTCATAATTTATATCAATCCATGATCATATGTATATATAATTACCTATACACAAATTAATTCAACAAACCTCTAACTTACCAACTATTCTCACATAAACCTTAACTTTTCAACAAACTAATTTTAAAGAAAAGGACTCATAGACAATTTTATAAAGCAATAAAATATAATAATTAACTTAACTCATGGGCTAAGACTTAAAAAAAAAAAAAAATCACGGGCCTCACATTGTTACTAATTGCAAGATCTCCCTTTAATGTTATTACTTACACTGTGCGCGCGCCTAAGATCACCTTGCATTATTTTTGTACATTTGTTTGAGGAGTCTTTCACGCCTTGATACGGACCAGCCCGCTCGCATCACCTCTTCTCCTTCTCTTCTATGTATGTTCTGTGTAGAGATGGCCGCATCTCAAGACTTTCTACAAAGGTTTTGAAAATCGCATGTATTATGACATTCGTAGAAGAAACTAATAGTGTTGTGATCACTTTACAGAATCTGATTCATGGGTTAAAAAAAGGGGATAAAATATGCTCATCATACAAAATTCAAAGAAAAAGCTGAGTCTTCAAATGAAATGAAAGATGCATGTTGAATTGATGATATATTGGAGTTCCAGAAACTAAGCAACAGCACTCCTAAATCATTTTTTTCTTCTTAAAAGAACATGTTAATACAGTAAAGAACTAGAGAAATAAACAAATCACAGTTCCAATCAAATCATTGTGTCGAGAATTTAAAATTGAACTTTAATCTTTTCTGCTCTCTCTCTATTCTGACTCTCTGTATCTTACCTCTTTGAGGGCTCAAGAAGGGGGACCTCCTGATCTTTTCTGAAATGGGACTATTTGGTGGTGCTTGGAGTTGTTAGCTAAAGAATATTTTGATGATATGATCAAGCTTTGCTCACACGCCACGCCATTTTAAGCAAGAACTGTCTTTACCACAATCACAATATACACGCCCTTCTGTCACGCCTTCTACCATCTTTTGTTTCTCTCTCCCTCTATTACAGCTGCAGAAATGGCACAACAACTAAAAAAACGGGTTGCTTCCTCCTTTTGCGTTCCTTTCTCCCTCCCTTCCTTCAAATCTCATCCTTTCGTCTAATCTTTATTTATACTCAATTTTTAGACCCTGGTGCCTGTTGCTTGTTAATTTTTTATGATGCTGCAGGCAGAAATTGAGTCCTGATATGATGCTGGAACATTTCATTTCTAAGGAGAAGTGCACCTTTCTTTTCAAGCAGTGTTCAATCCATCACAAGCACAGCAAAGTTAAATGGACGTACAGAACATTATGCCTGGTAGCAAGTTTAGGATGTTATCAGAATAATGATTGATACAACCAATAGAACGGCTAGATAAATTCAACTTAAGAATACTGGATATAATCTATATTTCATTTATTTGTCTCATTTTCTCAAGTAAGATCTACACATGCTTTAATTAGGTTAAGGGAGCCATTGATATTGCTTCTGCACCTGAAATTCGCTGGTCCCGGATAAAGATAATGTTACTCGATCACTTTCTGCAGATTCTCTTGCTGCTCTCTCTCTTTCCCTCTCTACTCTTCTTTTGTTTTGGTCAATCTCTTTTTGCAGATTCTCTTCTTGTGATTCATGTAAGTAAATTCCCTGATCTGTTTCAACTAAGGGTGTTATAGCAGTCCACTTTAACTTTCTCCACGAAGTTTGTCATGGTATCATCATCAAAGAGCAGCTCAGAGTTCGCACTGTTTGAATGAGAACCGTGTTGTGTTTGTGCTCTTGCATTCATTACCCAACACATACTCTTGATGTCTTTCCGCGAGTTCGATCCTATAATTTGCACACAACCCCACCCACCCCCACCTTGCTCTGCCTAGAGATGTTATGTGACTTGGATTGTCAAAGGAGAATAAATGTATCCTAGCAGCTCAAGTAATTTCTCCTTGCGCTGCCAGTGGAGAACAAATGCCAAGGATTCCTCTTCCTTGTTCGGAGATGAAGAACGTAAATGTCTAGTCTATTCCCATCAAGTTCAAAAGACTAACAACAACATTAATTATCACTCTACCTTCATAATTCAATAGGTTATTTCTTGACAACCAGCACTACCAGTAGTCCTCACATGAACAGGCGCTGTCACAAAAATGATGAAACCGATTGGTATCTCTGACAATGATTTCCCTTTCCACCAGCTTGGACACAAACTTGAATGCTGAATGGCAATCACCACAAATTCTGATATTCTTCTTGATGCGGATTGTGGATCCAGGAGGTGTGTTGAGAAGTGCAAAAGCTAGAGCAAGCTTCTCGCTATGGTACTGCAACTTTGCTTCCCTCTCCTGCTGGTCCATACACAAAAGCACGTGGCTACTGTCTGGAACATAACCAATTTCCTTAATCTTATCACTAATCTGCTCCCACATATTATGGATCTCTCTTCTCTGTGGGTGGGCATCATCATCTGCCACAAACACGTGGACTTCATTCTCCATCTCTACCCAACTACAAGCAGGCTCCTTTTTCACTCCACTTTCTTTCATCATCTTTCTCACTTTAGCAGCATCATTCCATCTACCAGCTAATGCATATATATTATAGAGCAATACATGGGTACCTGGATAGTGAGAATCCAGTTCAAAAATACGTTCAGCTGCATAACCACCTAACTCCATATTCTTATGCATCCTACAAGCACCCAGCAACGCTCCCCAGACAGCAGCAGTGGGTTTAATTGGCATTTCACTTATGAATTGTATGGCTCGATCAAGATGTCCAGCTCGACCAAGAAGATCAACCATTGTGACATAATGTGAAATATGTGGTTCTACATTGTATTTCTTTATCATGTCAAAATAATGACGTCCTTCATCCAAAAGGCCCGCATGGCTACAAGCAGTAAGAACACACAAGAATGTTATATCATTAGGAGCAATTCTAATCCTCAGCATTTCTTCAAACCTTTGTAAAGCTACCTTCCCAAGTCCATGTTGAGAATATCCAGTAAGCATTGAATTCCAAGAAACAACATCCCGTTTTGCCAACCTATCAAAAACTTTCTTTGCATCCTCAATGCTGCCTGATTTTGCATACATGTCAAGCAAAGTGTTTCCAACAAAAGCAACTAGCTTTTCACCCCATTTTATCATAAGGGCATGAACCCATTTCCCTTGCTCCAATGACCCCATGCTAGCACAAGCACAAAGAACACTAGAATAGGTAAAGTGAGTAGGTTTAACATTCTCCCTCAGCATGTTCGAGAACAAACAAAAAGCCTTGTCTCCTTGACCCTTCCTAGCATAGCCAGCAATCAAAGCATTCCAAGAAACCTCATTTTTGCTCACCATAACATCAAATATCAACTGGGCTTCCTCCAAATGATGGCACCTAGCATACATATCCAAAATAGCACAACTCACATACACATTCGAATCATAACCGTACCTTAAACAAAGCCCATGAAGCTGCCTACCCTGCAAAACATCAGTAGACCCAACCCCAGAAGCCGCCTTCAACAAACTAGCCAAAGTGAACTGATTGGGTTTCAATCCAATCCTTAGCATTTCAGGGAGCAAAAGAAGCGCATCCTGCGGCCTATCATGTTGAGAATACCCAGTAATCAAAGCAGTCCAAGTGACAACATCTCTACTAGACATTTCATCAAACAATTTACGTGCATAAACCAAATCACCACATTTCGCATACAGGTTGAGAAGGGTGTTTTGCATAACAAGATCGTCTCTGAATCTGGAATTGAGAAGAAGGGCATGAATAATCTTCCCTTCATTGAGTTTGTTCAAATGGGTGCATCTCTTTAGCAATGTGTGACAGATTTCTCTTGCACCTGCATTGTTTTTGCATTGCTGTCGTATAAGCTCCATCAATCATTGATTATTATTACTATACAGGAAATTACACAAAATTCCTAAAGTCCTGTCCTGTCGCATAAGAGTATCGAATCTTGAGTTGCACCTTGGCTGATCACCTAGCTAGGAACCACAGGTCACCCATCTTCGCTTAATCAGTTCACATGCCCGGAACCGCATGCCACTCACCGGGTTCCATCTCATGGATTATATCTCCAAAGCGCCCGCTCTGTCCGGACAATTCCGGACCATACCAAATGCCTCTAGTGGGTCATATTTCTAAAGCTTTGGTCCGTCCAGGCAACTCATCAAACAGGATGAAAGATTTACAATTGATGAGTAATGTCCTTAAAGCTCCAGCCCGTTCAAGCCAAAAAAAGGGAGCTGTAAAAGAGTTAATCTATCTAAAATTTAGAGAATCTTACAGTAAGACAAAAGTGATAATTGATGTGATATATAATTTGGTTTAGTCTACAAAAATCGAAGGTTGGACCTCTTCATGGTTGTAGATTTTCTTTCTTATGGCCTCATGGACACTTACCCAACATATAACATTTCCTGACATGTAAAAGAACTCTCACCAAAATTAACCTTTTTGTCGTACACGCTCCTCGAATATTTTACCCATACAACACATCAACTTCTGACTTAATTAATAATCAGGGTAGTTTCATCGAGACTTCTCCTCAATAATTTAAAAGGGAATTTTAGAAGAGCAGCAAGTTTTTATTGAAATTATTAATGATAAAGCTGATGTGACTTGTTCACTGAAATGGCATCTAGCAAATCCACTGGCAGACGCTTTAAGGCTTCTCTCTCTCTCTCTCTCTCTCTCTCTCTCTCAAAATGTGATTTTGGAATTTGGGAAATGCTTGGAATTTCTGTGTTAGGGTTGCAAAATCAGCAAAACCATAACATAAAGAAAGATAAAACTAGGGTCACACTCTCTTTTTTTTGGGTGTAAAGTGTCAGACACTTTTATCATGTTCATCCAACGCTAGGGTGTTTAAAGCTAAACTTGCGTTTGAAAAGAGGCAGGGATATCCAAAGCACGTGAAATCTCCTCCTAATTTTGCTAGGTTAGAGATGTCAAGCAATAAGCAAATGGGTACCTCTCCTAGTTTATACCAAACATACAATATAACCCCACTTGCAAAGAACGCACAAAATTTTCATTTCTGGCTGCTTCTTCTGGCTTGTAAAGGAAGAGAAGAGAGGATAGAGAGCTTCGTTTTGTTTATTTGATGCGGCGTGGTGTGATTTGCGTTTTGTTCTGACGACCCCCTGTAATGCCAAACACAAAATAAAGCAACAGCAAATCCATAGATATCCATCACAAAAGATAACACATGGTGATGTCCTTCCACCAAACCATGTGCTAAAGCCCTCCAAACTGCCAAACCCAAAACTTAGGCGCCCACTGCTTCACTCTCTTGTTCGCGCTCCTTAATTTGCCTCTTTATAACCAATACGCTCGTCCATTTCCAAATCCAAGTGCCTCAGATATTCTACCTCCTGTTCCATACTCAAAAGCCCTTCAAACTCAAGCTTCTCCTTTTTGGGCCTACTTATAACGTTTCCTGCCATTCAAGAAGTACTTTCAAGCTATACAAAAGAATGTTAGGAAGCGCTTTCTTACCTCCTAAACCCTCCCTCTCCCACTCCTCTCCCAGCCATTTTAGTCCAGGGGTTGAATCTCCGATTCGGGCCTTCGTAGTCACAGCATCTGCAGCCACTCTCAGTCCAGATTCGGTGAAGGCAAAGTCATCAAGAAATACACTATACGAAATCCTCTGTGTCGACCAAACTGCATCCCAAGCTGAGATCAAGGCTGCATACCGAAGTCTGGCAAAACTTCATCATCCAGACATCACTCCTTCAGATCGTGATGGTCAGGATTTCATAGATATCCACAATGCTTATGCCACCTTATCTGATCCTGCAGCTAGGGCTAGCTATGACTTGTCAATTCGTGCTTCAGCTCCATGTTATCGATTTAGATATTCTACTTCAAACACTATTCAGGGACATCGACCAACTAGGAGGTGGGAAACTGATCAATGTTGGTAGGCAACCTAGCTTAACTATTTGCTCATAATGTAATTTGTACCATCAACAACGGAATCAAAGCCCTTGCCCACATCTACTTCTTCTTCAAACCCGACCTTTTTTCTCTCTTAATTTTCAGATACAAAAAGGTTCAAATCAGGATTGAAAATTTGTCAAGTAAAACTATGAACAGAAACGTCAAGAGCACTCCATAAATCACATGACATATGTGTCAACTGAAAATTCAGCTCTCTTTGAAACAGTGGCCGTAGACAGAGGGTTATCTACATAGAGAATCACTCAAGTATAAAATACTGATTTTTTTTAAAAAAATTAGCATAGTAATTTAAATTTTTTGACAGAAGTTTAAACAAGCGCGATATAGAATATTTGTAAACGTGATACAATCAAAAATTTTAAATTTATTTTTTGCTTAAAATAATTTTTTTATATATTTTTAGATCGTTTTAATGTGCTGATATTAAAAATAATTTTTTAAAAATAAAAAAATTTTATTTTGATGTATTTCTAAGCGAAAAACACTTTGAATCGCTACCACTACCATAATCTCAAACAGACCCATAATAGTTGTTATATTTTAGAAAAAAATAATTAAATATGTCGCATTTCAGAATTATGATAACTTAACATTCACACTTTAAAAGTGTGGAATGATGTGATATTTAAACCTATCTTTTGATTGAAGAACACATATAAACGCATCTCCCCCTCTTCTCTCTCTCAAAACCATTGTGCACAACCTTTTTCTCTCTAGAAACCCTACCAATCACTTGTTTTTTTTTGCCATTGAAACACTTAAAAATCAAACTCATCTTAGTTTCCAAGCATTCTAGAATGTTTTCTTTATCGAAATCTGTTGCTGTCACCATCGCCATAACCTTTTCTCTAGTCCTACAAGCAAAGTAAACATAATACACTGCTATGATTTTGTGTTTGGTTAGTTGAAATGAAATCATTAATTGTTTAAGGTTGAGATTGAATTTAGGGTTTATTAAATTAAAGATAAATTAGCTATGAATATCATCAATTAGGGTTGATTTGATATAGTTGAATATAAAAATAAATTAAATTAATTATTTCAATTAATTATGTATTGCTTTGTATTTTGGATAAGTTGTTGAGTTAGAAATTTTATGTAGATTGTTGGAATTGGCTAATATGTTATCAACTACACTTGATGATTTCATGTAATAAAGTATGATTGCGTTAGAATTTTGAGAAATTATATGTTGCATTGAATTGTGGATAAGTTGCTGAATTTGATATTTTCTTTGAATTGTTTTAATTTGCTATGACTTTGAGTTTAATTAATGCAATTAAGCATGAAAATATCAATTATATTTGATATCATGAATTATGTTTAAATTTTGTCGAGTATGCTTTTGTGTTAAACTTTGGTAATTTGATTGAATTTGCTATGAATTTTATCAATTAAGGTTGGAATAATACAATTTAGTTAAAATTATATCTAATTGATCAAAATCCGATTTAATATATGAGTACCGCATGTTGGGTCATCACACCGGATCTCGAGTAAGTCCCTCCACCTATATTCATACAATATGAGCAACAAACCAGTATATGAGTATCACATGTCGGGTCATTACACCGGATCCCAAGGAATTCCCTCCACCTATATACATGCAATACGAGCAACAAGCCTAGTAAATACAAAATATCATAAGTAATCAATTTTTTTTAGAATTAATATATGTTAAACATTGAGTTTTATTTATTGATATTTTTAATTTAATATTAATATTTTATTAATATTAGTTTGACTTGTTGCTACAAGAGGGTCGAGATGCAATATCTTTGCTTTGTAATATTAACAAAGAAAACAGAGGATACACTTATACATATTGATGATTAAATGTTTGCCACAATAGATTTGATATCTTTGAAGAGAAGTTAACTCTTGATGATACCATGATTGAGAACAAGATCACTTAGATAAGAGTAAGAGGAGAATGCAGTTGTGCAATTGATGAGCCTGGATCATCTATTAAATGACATAGACATATAGATAGATAAGTTGTTGATATATTTTGGGATTTCAATTACTAAAATGTTTTATTATTTAAGTATTTAAGATTCATTTTGCATGTATATATTTTACTTATTTGCATTTTTTAGGCTACTTGTGATTATAAAATGTAAAAATTTATTTGTTTGGTTATTGTGGTTCTTTGTAGATACTTTTAAATCGGACAAAATTTTAGTTATGGTTCTATTCCCAAATTTTGTTAAAAATAGATATTTTCTTACCCTCTAAAATCATTAACTAAATTAAATATAATATTAACAAACTAAATAATAAATCTCATAATAACCATTTTTTTGCTAGATTTAGATAAATGGAAACTTGTTGCTGGAATTTTCATAGAATGACTACGATGTCTAATGAAATTTAATTGATGTCGCGGTTCTGAACTGCGACATTTAATTAATATTACGGTTTTGAAATATGACATTAATTAATTGTCGCAATTCAAAAATGCAACATCAATTATAATAACTATTTTTTTGTTAGATTTAGATAAATGGAAACTTGTTGCTGGAATTTTCATAGAATAATTGTGATGGCTAATGAAATTTAATTGATGTCGTGGTTCTGAACAACGACATTTAATTAATATTACGGTTTTGAAATGCGACATTAATTAATTGTCGCAATTCAAAAATACAACATCAATTATATATTGTGTTTCTAAACCACAACATTAGTTAAATATCATGGTTCTGATTCATGATATTCAAAAGTGTGCTATTTTATCAAAACTTTTTAGTCATATGTTAATTCTCCATTTCTTTTTAATTTCTATGCTAATTACCCAATTTGTCCAAAATACAGAAGTAATTCAAGCAAATCATATCATTTCAATTTTTTTCCTAGGACCCTATATTCCATGCATTTTTATTTATTTTTTTATTCTGATGTCTTGAATTACAAAAGCATTAGCACTATTTTAGAACAGAAGACAGAAGAGATAGCAATGGAAGAAGGAAACAACCTAGTTTTGGCTGCAAAGCTAGGATCTCAAGTTACTGTTGACATATCAAGGATAGAAATATACTTGCCAGATTCCTTTTAACAGCAAAATGTAACAGCCACGAACTAGGCCAGGATCGGAGATATATTAGGTACTGATGGAAAATGAAAAAAAAAAAAAGTAGCTGACATGACATGCAATCTGGAAATTCAGGTCAGCATTCTGTTGGATTAATACCCTCTTTAAAACTAGAAACAATGATAGACAGAGAAGGTTATAGAAGAACCACACAAACTAATCCAACCAAATTGCAACACTACTACGTACCAATTCCCTGCCCAGAACCCTTCAGTACCTTAAAAATGGCATATTACATGCCCTTTTCTTTTCCTTCTTTTTTTTTATGCCATGAAACAAAAAATCTATTATTATACAACAGAAGGTAGAAGCAAAAGGATAGAACCGTGCAAGAAGAAAGAAATGGCCTTGGTTTGGCTGCAAAACTAGGCTCCCAGGCAGTATTGATATACAACACAAGGATAATGAGAGTGCTAAAGTAATACGATTGATGAGAACTAAGGCAGGCTGCTGCTGAAAAATGCCTACAATAGAGCTAGAAGGATCAGAACAAAGCTAGGAAACAGCAGTGGAAACAGGGAAGAAGCTGCTGGCCGCAGAGTCTGTGCAGGAGTCCTTGCGGCAGGGGGGGTTTGAAAGGCTATAAATGTATTGATGTTTCAACAAGCAGAATTTATTAAACACTTTCAGAACTTTATAAACTTATCCTTCTCTTCTTGAGTATCCATCACTTCTCTATAAAGGTGAGGATTGTAGCAGTGTTGTATATGAGAACTTGAGAGGGAGAGTTTTCATTTTGGACACGAGGCAATGCAAGTGCTTGCAGACTGAGGTGCACCGGATTTGAGTTTTGGCGTCGAATTTTTGTCTAGATAAGGAGGATTAATTCATCTGGCAATTTCTCGAATTTGTTCTCTTTCAATCTTGCAGAAGATGATCTTCTCAGCGTGACCACGTTCTGATGGTTGCTCGTAGTCATCTCTTGGAGGAGGAATCGTTCTGTACATGCACCTAGCTCTCTTGTATAAAATTAGGGTTCTTCTCATTTATGTTTTTCATAACGAGTTTCGTTTTTATGTAAACTTTTTCTTGAACAATCAGTCTATGATCCTAGTTCAATTCTCACATTTTTGAGGGAGTTCAACAACATATAAATATAGGATCGTAGCTTCAAAAACTGATTGAAAAGTGATGCAGATTACATTTGATTAATGTTACTGACACAAAGAACACACGGAAGAAATAAAAATAGATTTAGTTTAAGAAACGAAAACAAGGATATGAAATGAAATGAAGACCTGTAACCACACGCATGCAACCCAAAAGGACAACAAAGAGATCACACCTTGCTCGTAACGTAATTTCCAACATCAATGCTGGAATCAAGATCTTTTGTACATTTCTTTCTGTGGCAACCTCTACCTTAATTTTTCCATTTTCGAAGGTAACAAAAAAGTTCAAATCATAAGAGTACAGGAATTTGTCAAGTAGAATTATTACGATCATCATAAAGTGAAACTACAGGATGGACAAAAATCACTGAAAAACAGCTCGATCAGTGTTCTATTGAATCCACCCCTTGAAACTAGCCAACAATGGATAAAGAGGATTGTGGAAGGAAGAATCACACAATCAATAAATACTTTTCAAACAATTCTGATTCCCTGGAACTTTCCTAGAACCCTATACAACCAAAAAATAGAAGTGCCATGTTACATATTTCCACAAAATGGTAGGAAAAAAGAGGAAATAATCATTTACAGCTCCTTAGCACAGAATTTATGACAACCAGAAGAAGGCGTATGCCCGGGGCTTCTGAAGCAGATGTACTAGGTAGACTCCTTTGATTGATAACTATCTGGTAGACCTGTTCAAAGATTGGTCTTACATGCACTGCAATCATTGGATCCACAGGGTTTATAGCAGCAGCCACATCTGTCATCCATCCCAACTTTCTAGAGGTTTCGTTACTAATATCACATGCCAATTGCTGTAGAAGGGCCAGTAGAACTCCTTGGCTTAGAGGTGGTAGCGGTGACATGGACAATATCCCTTGTATATCAACCTAGCGAAACCAGCAAATATAAATCATGTGTTTGATCACTGTGAAAATTATTGAGAAACAGAAGCAATTTAATTTGTTTCTTGTCAAAGAAACAATTTAAGCAACCAGATGAATTCCATCACTTCTAAGTTTTTCGAGTGGGCACCTGCCTGGTCCCACTGTAAACATGCAACAAAAAGATAAGGAAAAATTTAAAAGACATAGTATTCACACCAGGAAAATTCTAATTTGATTGTAGTTAAATTAACTTGAATCACCTAAAAAGGTCAATCATCACAAATATTCGACTTTAACAATTCCTGGCACTGTTTGTCCAATCTAAATTCTGAAGTTGAAAAAAATCCAATGATTTAGTGGCTTGGTTAAAATTGGTAGATTACAAGGAGAGCATTGGCCACAGAGGATGCAAGAAATGGAATCAAAAGGTTGCATCTCACAAGATAACAAAATACTTGCATTTGACTCCAACCAAGTAGATTATAGCTGAGTCAAGTTATGTTTTGCTCATCCACTCAATTTTTACGGATTTGAGCACATTAGACATGCATATAATTAAGTCTTTGAATGTGGCTTAAAGCATGAATGCAATTTACCAGTCCTAGGTTAGCTACAAACACTTCTTAAGCCAGACATATTGGAATAAAAATCCTGCCTTGACTCTACTTTGGTACAATGGGGGGAGTGTATCTTTCTAAAATCAATGGCAGCATTACCTGAGAACATAACCAGGAAACTATTGCGACATCATTTCTGTGCAGAGCTACAGTGAATGCTTCCTCATACTTCCGCTCAGCTATCAACCTTGATAATTCTTTTGTTGGATCCAATGGTGCATCGGGCTGTAGATATAAACACATCTAGAAGTCAGATGCAACTAAAAGCATTGTAACTTCCACTGCAAATTTATCATTTTAAACAGAAGATCATTGTGTGCTCTTTAACCGGGAAGCTACTAAATACACACAAGAAAAAAAGCTCAGCAATAAAACAAAAGGCATACCATCTCATGCAAACCAGGCAATGGTCCATTGCCCAACTTTGCTGATGGATTTCCTACTTCTGAGTTTGCACCTGCAGCTGCCATAGCTAAGAGCTGTCGTTGGCCATCAGCCAGCTCTCCACTTAAGGTTTGAGTGAGTGATGATGCTGAATTGATAGCATCCTGCAATAATGTGTTTGTAATACAAAATTTTAAACAGAAAATAATAAAAGATACAATATGACATGCTCTTCAATCTAATAACACCATTAGGTCCATGCAAAGGAAATCATTCCCTCCTACAGAATTACCCACTTCGATATTATTGCAAGCTTATCATTGAAAGTACAATGGAAGCTTGTCAACTTGCCACTGTAAACATGCAAAGAAATTAAAGGTGAAAAATCTCAATTTGCAACTCCCACGTGCATGAAGAAGAAAAGAAAAGGATGCAGAAAATTTAAGAGCCAGTGCAACAACTAAATATCAGGACTTGTTCAGCTTTATGGTTGGCTGTAATACCAAACATCTACTGTTGGTCAAAAGCAGTACCTCCCTGCCACCATAAATTATTGTGTGGTTACCCATAGCAGGGAAACTTGCTTCTGAAAGGATATTAAGATGCTACACTACTGCTTGTTTCATTTGATATTAGTTCCAAAAGAAAAGAGAAGGATTAAGAATGAGACCTCTCCAATGGTATGACTTAGTTTTCCATTTAAATTAGGAAAGAATAGTATGAGGATCTTTGAATATATGATGGTTTAGAAGTCATTTAGAATAAAAAAACTGGCATCAGTTAGAATAGGAGGAATAATTCCACAGTATACACACTAACAAAAGCTGTATTTAGAGATCTAATACAATATAAGGATCCTGTAGTTAAAAAAAAAAAAAAAAACTCAGTGGTTAATAGTCTTTTAGAAATCAATCATAACATTTTTTATACATGCTTCAGTAAAACATTGAGGAATAATTTCACAATAAGGGTGTTCTTAGAGATCTAACACACCAGAAAGGACCCTTCAGTCCAAAAAATTTAACAACTGAAAAATCTTTTCACACATTATAGATAAACAGCAGGCTAAATCCATTAGATGAAGAAGAAATACGACAAGTACGATGCATATTTGATTAAATCTAATCCCCCCCAATAAAAAGAGAGTGGAATTATAATATTAAATAAGGAACTAGGAACATGAATATATAAGATACCTACTATAAATATCAAATGTACACATACCCTCAGAGCGATGGCCAAAGGAGAATGCATGGAATTGAACTGTTGCTGAGTGTCATTTATATGCTTACTAAGCTCTTTCTGAAATGTGGCATCAACTTGATCAAACATAGCTTTGCAGGACATCTCAAACGCAGGAATAATTGAGGCTTCTAGAGTAGACCTTAATGCATCCTGGAAATACCAACAGTACAATTTTTTTCATTATCAGAAAGTTCTCCATCTTTTTGCTTCATGAAATGAGATTTAAAAGAGAAGTTTCTCAATGCATATGAAAAAAGGTATATCACCATTCATTCTTCCAAGGAAAAGACAAACAAGATTTCTAAAACAATTGCACATTCTGTCCAAAAGAAACTAACAAAAAATCACTGGAGCAAAGAAGGTCCTTAAAGTCCTATGAAAAGAGAGATGAATAAAGCTTAACTAACTTGTCAATTGAATTAAGGGTTTATGCAAGGATATTGTTCAGAGAATGAATATCAAATAACCTGAAGAGCTTGCTTGCCAGAAGTTTGAAACTGTGATTGGATTTGCCTGGCCACCGTAACTTCAAGCTTTGAACTAACTGTCTTCTCTAGCTGATTCACTGCCTTCTCTCCCACCCCTTTCTGCTAAACCCACATAAAGAAACCTTGATCAGTAAAGAGCACATGAACCACACAGACAATTAAGCAACTTTTGAAAGTTAATGAGAATTGGATAATTATGCTAAACTATTAAGCATTTAACGAATTAAACCATCGTCTAGAGCAAAGACAATTGGACATCTGTGCATGACTCCCAGTTTCCATGATTATGTTTGTGATATAAAAAGAAACAGAATGAATTGCTTCAATTTAATAGGTCACAAAAACAAGAATAGAAATGTTGACAAACGAGGAGCATAGACATTTAACCTGGAATGACTCCATAATAGATGATGATATGCCTTTCTCCAAAATGGGAGTGATAGCTCGAGCAACAGCAGGTCCAATTGCAGTTATTTCCTTCTTTAAAGTTTTCTCCAAAGCTGTTGGCAAATCCTTGTTTATAAAATTTGTAATCAAATTTGCTAACTGCTGTATTCGGTCCCTTTCTAATTTCTCAAGCTTAGTGTTTTCTTCTTGAAAACGAACCCATAGAGCATCTGTGGTAGCCCTAACAACTTTCTCAATACTCCGGCCCAATGATGCCTCTAGTCTTTTGCCTTCTTTGGAAACCGGGACAGAAATCATTGTATTCATCTGCTTCTGCATTTCTTTCTGCATGTTCATTAACTGTGAAACATGCACAAAATCATTAGTCTTGAACCATTTATGAATGCATCCATCTAAAAGAAGAAATGCATGAACAGATTATTGGATAGAGGAAACCAATGGAGGAGAAGAAAGGTATCTAGGCATGTTCTAGCAAAATTTGGGCGTGATTTGGGGATGAGCCAGAAAAATAGTCGACACACAATGTCAAGCAAGGAGGTGTCAATAAGCTGATTAAAAAAAATAGAAAATAGAAAAAAGAGGATGATAAACAGCGTGATAGTTGATTTTAATAGTTCAGAAAATATAATAAAAAAATGAAAAGAATAAAAAGGTGATATCTTAAGATGATGACATACTGTAAGTTGTCTCAAGTAATCAATACATGACATCAGAAAAGTCAGATCCAAGCAGCTAACTGATGGGAAACATGACATAAAGCACGTCTATTGTAACCATATAACTGCAAATCACATATAGAGAACAGTCAATCAAAAGTCTAATCACCTGATCAAGTGTATCCTGCATGGCCAATATCTGAGGTAAAGCAGCATCACTAGATTGGGCACAGGGACTGCAACCTGGTTCGTTGGATGAATCAGTAGAGTTGAATGGACTCAGGGAAGGAGAAGATTGAACGGATACTTGCGAACTTTTCCCTTTTGGTTTTTTTGCTTTAGTTGTAGGGGCTGGGGACTGTGGAACTTCCACAGAAGTTTCTGGTTCACCACGTTTTGCAGGCACATCTTTAGTCATATCTTGCTTCTCATCTTCATCACTAGGAGGTCTATCAAGTACCTCAGTAATACTACCTTCATCAACTTGTTGGACTGGCCCAACACTATATGCTTCCACACAACAATCTCTTGCCATCTGAATGCCGAGATCTGAGGCCTGAGAGTAGAAGGATTTCTCTTTCTTCTCTGCAACAGCAGTGTGAGATTCTCTGGGAAAGTCAAAGTCATTATTTTGATCAGTTCCTGTCTCTCCAACAACTTTAAGCTCTACTTCAGCACTTTCAATATCATTGTTCACAAGCACATCCTGAATCTTTGCCTCTGTGACATTCAGGACCTGAGTGGTTTGGGAATTTTCAGAAGAAACGGCCCTGGATAATATCTCCGATGGAGTTATAAGATGGGTTGGGTGTTTAAATATTATTGGAGTTTCAGAAACCATTGCAATATCAGTTTGTTTGACATTCTTCTCACCCTTACTCAAATTATCACCAGAGGATGTATCACTTGCATTTTCCTTCACAGTTTCAATTCTGCGGTCCACCAAATAATCTGGAACAGACTGGTCACCAGCATGATCACTGAGCTGCAAACTAGTATCTGTGCTATTTGACAGACTCTGGAGACCTGACAACTTTCGAGGCAACCTTGGACTCATTGGTAGAAGGGGTGGTACAGTGTTGGTATTGTCAGCATTATTATGTGATGCAGTAGCCTTGGTTTGCCCACCAGAAGAAGCTATATCTAGTGAGCTATTAACATCAGAAGAACCTAAGCTTTCTGGATGATTTGCTGCAGGAGCATTTTCAGAACTGTTTGAAGTCATTGGTGGTATGGAAGCGATGTTACCTGCAGACATATAAGTGGGTTTACTTCCATGAGAAGATTCCATAATAGTGGAACCATCAGAATTAGAAGCATCGAAAGCATGAGAAACATTAGATTCTGTTCCCTCCAACTCCATGTTCTCCAGAGGTGGTGGAAGGCATTGAGACAAGTTCAACGCATATTGTTGAATAGCTTGTGTTTGCACACAGTAAACCTGAACAATATGTTCTCCATTTGGTAAACTATCACTAGTTCCAGTAAGACTCAAAATAGGCATTGTAACTGTAAACTCAGCTATGTAATCCATGCGGGTTGCAGCAGGATAAGGCCCATATTCCAAGTGTACAGCATATATGGCATTCTTCTTGGCATTTGCCAGCAGAAATAAGCCTGCACAGGGCAGCGCTACCACTTGATCAAAGAATGCATCCTCAGCGTTCGATTCAACCGAACTCTTCAAGGTCAAAGTCTGATTGCACTGCCATGATTCAGCATTACTAGGCAACAACCAGCCCTCCTCACTTGCAGAGGCCCATATCTTCAGTTCCTGATTCAGCGGGCCCTGTAAATAGGAGAGATGTAAGCAAGCCCAAACATCCAAAACATTGAATATGTATTAAAGGATATCAACACCTTAGAGAACATGAAAGTGATTTTGAAAATAAATTGCTATGATCAAATAACCATATCACTCTTATCAAAGGCCGGTAAAAAATGGCTGAGTTACATATAATGAAATTCTCTCTAGTCATCTAAAAAGGTCTAGCATCATTAAGCACAACCATCGTGTAGAACAAAAAGAATAGGAGCCTACCCCAGTGATAAGAACAATGTGATCAGGGTGGTCAGGGGCAGTCAGGAACGCCACAGAATTTACAGGATTACCATCATGTGGTCTGAATACTGCAAGTGGTACTGCCTTACAGTCTTCCCAAATCTTGACCTGTGCAGCAGACAACAAGTGTTTGGGTATAAAAAAACACTAAAAGAATATTACATTGCTTATCTTGAATATATTGACAAGTCTTAGATGATATGACCATAAAGAAAAAATGATAATGGCATAACCCAGACTTAAAATGTAACTAAGAGATCTTACAAACACAGCTTGTTATAGACCATCCCTGCCATATGTGCCACAAGCAGGAGGGGGAGTTTGGTTAATGTTTGAGACTATGTAACCTTTAGGTATTACAAGAGCTACCAGCAGAAAAAAAATGACAAACTAAAAGACTACAAGGTAAGGGGGAAAAGGAGGCAACAAACCACGCCATCTGTTGAAGCTGAAGCTAAACGGGTGGTCATCCATTGACACATTGACAACTCAATGACTTCGCCATCGTGCTTACCAACAAGCTGGACACCTTCAATCAGCTTATCAACAGGACAAGCGAGAGGTTGCTCAGCTGAAAATCCCGTGCCTTTTCCAACTTTATTGGTATCGATTTTCAGGATGAGGTTTCCAATTGCAACGACCAAAATTTCCTGCAACATTTTCATTTACAGTAAAGATATAGTAAGAGAAAACATAAATCAATACCAGTGCAAGGAGTGAAAGATGTGATGGGATGGGAATTTTATCTTGATAACATTAACATCAAAATCCATAATTACTTGTTTGTGTGGATGCCAGCACACTCGTGGGTGGACCAGTTCTCCATCTGCTATTATGTGAAGGGCAAGAATTATCCTTTCAAAAATTTGAGGTTTTTCTTCCTCATCTGGGCCCTCATTGATCTTCCGTATGAAAACACATCCATCAACACATGCACTGCATGAATAAAAGTAAGCATCTTTTGCTTAGAAATAGGGGAAAATATAAATACTAAAATTTACCTGGCCAGAAGGTGAACATCCTCGGCGAAGAAAGCCATGTCTGTTACTTTCTGCATAGAAAATCATGTAATGATTTAGATAGTTTTTATACTAGTATTTAAAAAAATAACCAAAATTGATATCAAAGGTACACAAAAGATGTTGCATAACTAGAAGAAAGCTACAGCATTTGGGCAGTGGAGGTTGCTTCTAAACATGAAAGGACAGCAGCCAACTAAAGTAATGAAATTAATGAGGCTTACTCTGCAAGTCTGTCCCAAATCTGCGCATGATTATTATATCAAGAACCTTCAGTACCAAACAAAATCAGGATTTTATAATAAGCATTAGGAATTTTTGCCTCTCTTCTCAAAGTACAGTAAGCAAATTGATGGAACTGAAACCGAAACGGTATCCAGAAGCAATAAAGGAGAATGGGTAAACTCTCATGTTTATATCCGTAATGAGATTTGTTAATTTGACGTCAGCGGAATAGGAAAGTTTAATTATTTAGGAATAAGGGTTTTCCTCCATAACTTGGTCACTTGAATATTACCTGCACTTGATTTGAGAGTGCAGCTATTGAAAATCACTATCCAACTATTGCAACTTGCCAAGATAAGTTGAGAACAAACATTCTAGCAGTATGTTCATATGCAATGGCTCATCAAAAAGACTTCAAATACATTCTTTTTTAATTGAAATCTGATTCAGCAATTATCACAAGGTGAGATTCACTATCAGTTAGACAATGCCAATTACTGTATTACATAATGTCATGAATGTCGATTTTCAATCAAGGTTAGGTACACAAAACACAAGATAATCGTAAGACCTTCACAAGAAGAGAGAAATAACCTGGTTATGACCGCGAAGCAATGATCTCAAAGCAGTATTAATATTGAGGATACGAATAGCACCAGGCTTGAGTCCATAGCAAATGTAATTCCTATTAACAGCAATCTGACGGCCGAGAACAAGGCCAGGATCGGAGACATATTTAGTGATGGGAGTGACTTCAAGCTGAGGCTGCACCTCACCTTGCAATCTCACATCAATATCATACACGACATGGTTTCCATTCAAATGCCGGCCCTTAGGGAGCTTGGTGCTGAGCATCCTCACTGGAGGAGGGCAGCATTGCTGCGTCGGAGATGCTAAACTAACAGGAGGGGCAGAGGGGACAGGAGGAGCACTGGTGGCGGTGGATACAGCGGAGGAAGCATAAGAAGGGAAAGGCCCACTAAGATTACTGGAGAGAGGTGGCTGCTGTTGGTTTTGATTGGTCAAGATGTCCATCAAAACAGCACCACCTGAATTACTAGGTGAGAGAGGAGGAGGAGGTGCAAAAGAAGAGATGGGCTGTGGTCTATTTTGGTGATGGATATTAGTAGTAGTAAGGAACTGATTGTGAAAAGGAGGAGGAGGAGGGTAAGGGGAGAGATAGTGAGGGTGGTGAAAAGGGTGATAAGGGCCAGTAGGAGGTGGATAAGAAGAAGATGGAGTTAGATAAGGTGGAGAAGAGGAAGGGAGAGAGAAGGAAGGAGAGGTAGTGAGATTCTCGGTGGTGATAGTGTTACTATTGGGAGAAGGACCCTGTTGTTGTTGTTGGTTTGGGGGTTGCATTATACTCATAGGATTTGCAGAAGAGGGTTTAAGCAGTTTATTCATATCAAAACCTCCTCCTCCTCCGATTACCCCTCCACCTCCTTGTTGATGTGGAATACCAGGTGAAGCCATTATTAAGCAACAACAACAACAACAAGAACTGATCTGATATAATAATATACTAGTAGTTGGAAACAATCAATCAGACTGATGAAGAGAGAAAGAAGGAGAGAGATTTGAAAAGGCTTA
>Ga0325405_1000972_pt1 | contig 28718 bp, 16 predicted proteins | sample PopdelMetagenome_21_FD_205663 | JGI IMG/M metagenome (GOLD analysis project Ga0325405, IMG submission 205663) | Populus deltoides microbial communities from Bellville, Georgia, United States - Xylem-Control-R2 | ecosystem: Host-associated > Plants > Phyllosphere > Stem > Wood/Secondary xylem... | reverse complement strand
TTTTTTTTTTGTTCTTTTCTGTGTTATAAACTGAGTTTTCTTTCCTTTTCTTTTTCAATTTATGATTTAATGGTTCGGTTATTCTATTGTTAGGGTTTATTTGTTAAATGCCTGCAAATCTTGACAGCATCGACTTGAACTCCGACGTAGTTTCCGGTGAACGAGAAGACGATGTTAATGGGTTTAGTAACGTCTCTGTGGTAAAGAGTAAGGTGGGTTTATCTTCTGATATTGAAACCCTAATTGACTCTGTTACTTATAGTCAGGGTCAGAACCAGGAGCCTGTAGTAGATGAAGTTAAGGATTTTAAAGGGGGTAATAACTTGAAGGAGGTTGCTGTTGGTGGGCTAGGCTGGGAGGGAAAGATGGATTCTGTTTATAAAAGTGTTGATTTTGAAGGGGAAAATGGGTCTGGAAGTGGTGTTGGTGATGCCTCTGTGCGAGAAGCAGCGGAAATAACCGAAACGCACTCGACTAAAGTAGTGGGAGAAGAAAATGGTTCGTGTGAAATTGAGGGGGAAGTGAAGGAGGGGGGTTGTGGCGTAGTGAGTTCAAGTTCAGCTGGGGAGGATGCGATCCAAGTTGAAAATGCTAACGTGGAAGTGAAAGTAGACAGTGCGAATGACTTACTGCCTCGCAAAAAGCCTGGAAATGTTTCACCAAAGGTTAGTTCTGAAGGTGTAGAGAATCAGGGCATGGAAATCAATGACGAACAAGCTAAGAATTCTGAGGGTCAAAATGAGGATGCTGCTGCTTTTGATGAAAGGGTTTTGCAGGAAAATGAGAACCTTGAATCCAATGATTTAAATCTTGTTGCGGATTCGGAGCCTTACGTGGGTGCAGATGGGAATGCAAAAATGGCTTCCAAAGAAGCAGGATTGAGTGTTGGTGATCTAGTATGGGGTAAAGTGAGGAGCCATCCCTGGTGGCCTGGCCAGTTATTTGGTTGTGCTGATGCGTCAAAGAAGGCTAAGAAGTATTTTAAAAAGGATAACTATTTAATAGCATACCTTGGGGATCAAACTTTTGCTTGGAATGAAGTGTCAAAGATAAAGCCATTCCGATGCAACTTCTCGCTATTGGAGAAACAGAACAATTTAGAGGACTTTCATGATGCTGTTCATTGTGCTTTGGATGAGGTTTCTAGACGGGTAGAGTTTGGGCTAGCTTGTCCTTGCATGCCTGGGTATAGCAAGATAAAAACTCAGATAATTGTCAATCCAGGAATCCGGGAAGAATCTTGTAGAAGGGATGGTGGAGATAGTTTCTCGAGTGCTGCATCCTTTGAACCTGCAAAGCTAAATGACTATGTGAAAGAATTAGGCCAAATGCCATTAGGTGGAATTGACACACTGGAGTTTGTAACAGCACGATCCCAATTGTTGGCATTCAATCGTTGGAAGGGTTATTGTCACCTGCCTGAATTTCAATTCCTTGGTGAATTGCTAGAGAGTGATGCAGAGATTCCACTATCACCAGAAGTTAAACACGGCAGTGAAAAGGTTGAAAATGCTGCTACCAAGGTTGGAAAGGAGAAGCCAAAAAGTGAAGATCACTCTTTGCGTAGGCGTAGGCGTAAGTGTAAGCGCATTTATGGGGATGATGAACATCCAAGCGAGAAAGAAAAATGTTTGGCTGACCTTATTGCTGAAAGGCACGCATTGGCTGCTAAAGGTAAAGGTGGTTTGGATGGTGAAGCTGCTGGCGAGATGACCAAGTCATCTTCAGGTCGGAAAAGGAAGGCTGTTGATTCTATTTCTGATGACTCAGTGATGAAACAAAGCAAAAGTCCTTCCTCGCCAGGGATTGATAATGGTTCCTCACAGCCTAAGAAAACCTATAGGGTTGGAGATAGCATCCTTAGGGTAGCAAGCCAACTGAATACGTCAACGCCTATACTCAAATCTGTTAATGGAAGTTATCAAAAAACTGCAGTGAAGGCTAAGAGCCAGGAGAAGTCTGCCTCTGGAAAATGCAAAGGTAAAATGCTGTATTCAAAAAAGAATGATTCTGATGGAGAATGATTTCTAGATTTTTGTCGTGAGAATGTAGAGATTATATATTGTGAATGTTGTATTGTATTTCTTTATAGGAAAATCTAGTCATTTTAGGCTATCATAAAATTTAGTAGTGTTTGTCATCTTATTCTGTTTAGGTTTTTATTATCTTTCCTAAATCTTTGATAATTGAATTTAGGCTATCTATCTTTCCCCTTCCTTCCTCTACACCCCCGGCTCTCTCCCCCTCTCATCCCTGATTTCCCTATCCTATCTTTGTCAACATCAGCTTCGCCTGATGAGTTGATGTCACGTCCTTGCCTGGTTGGCAGAGATCTATGAAGGGATGCAACTTCCTGAAATCTGTAAGTTTCTTTGTGGAATTCATTATGCATAGATAACTCAATTCACAGCGGTATATACAGTCCTCCCTGAACATATTTCTGGTGGTGATATTGGAGAATTATTAACCAAAGTAGAAACGAAAACATCTGATTCCGAGAATATGAAAGATTCATAATGGACTGACAAAACGTTTCAAATCAATCCTGAAGATCAATCGTCAGTTGATAATAAGAATGAAGCTGGAGAGATTCCAGTGAAGACTCCGACAAAAAAGGGCACTCCCACCTTCGGGAAACAATCGGCTGTTCAGGTGGGTCCCAATTTGGAATGTGAACGACAAATTGTTGGTGGAATTCTAGGTTTGGGAGCAGGCAACCCCAAAGATCACTTGGAAGGCTAATGATACCTGTCCAACAGCTTTGATTATAAATTTCGCAGATTTGGAGGCAGCTCCTTCAGAAACAAATTTGAACAGGCTATAGGCCATTTTGGAGCTTTAAAGGAAACAGAGACCCGGGTGCTGAAGAAGAGCAAGCGTGCTAAAGTGGTTTTCCGCAGATGCGTTTATGCAGAAACAGCCTTCAGCAGTGCTGGGAAATACAGCATTTTCGGACCTTCATTTGTCAGCTACCGCCTCAAGTACATTGCTTCCACAAATGGTAAATCTTCCCCAAATGCAGCAAAGCGCAGGAAAAAAGAGGCATCGTCTGCGGAGGGAATAGCAATTGATGCCTCAAATTCCGATGAATTGATTGAAAGTAATTCTGGGAAACACAGCTTTCTTCTGTTTTTCCTCACTTTTTTGTTTGTTTGTTTTTTTATGATCTCTTACGATCGGGTACCTACACCTAAGTCTTGAGCAAATGCAGTATGAATGTGATGTCGATGTGATGGTAGAAAATGAAGATTTTGAACAGTCATGTGAGAATATGACTTGGTTAGGATTAATTGATCATACAAATAGCCTAGTAGATGGGACAATGCTAAGCTCGAGAGGAAGACAGCAAAGGAGCATTAAAAAACTATAATTTTTTTTTTCAACTGTGTTAGATTAGGCTTAAAAAAATTTGAAAAGATTCCCAAAGCTAAATTTCATGAGAAGCTTGACTCGCTGTAATTAGCCAAGACTCCAAATTAGGTCATGAAGATGATGTTTAAGGAAGTTTTGTTATTTTTCTTTGATTTTTTGTTGTTTTTGGATTTTCTATTAGTTTTTCTTTTTTTTCTAGGGATTATGATTTTCTTTTCTTATTAAGGTCTATTTTAGATGTATTTTAAAACGTATAAACCTCCTAGAAAAGCAAAATTTATTAGACTTTAAATCATAAATAAAATTACGACTTAGAGTTTTATTCGTAATAGGGTTTTATTCATAATAATCCTATTTCGACCAATTATTTTATTGTATGTTGTTGTTTTCATTGTGTTTCTGTTTGCATTAGAATGCAATAATTATGATTAAATTAAGTAGGATTTAATGTTGATGTAGGTATGATTAAGTTACAAGAAAGTGATATATATGATTTTGATCATCTTGCTCAGAACAACATTTGAGTATATATTCACAAAAAATAAAACTTCTAGTCATTTGGGTTTGGCTCAGATTGTTAGAATATGGTCATCTCCTTACTTGAACGACTTCTCCTTCACTCGAGTGATAATCTTTCCACCAATTGTATTTATTTTTCTTCACTCACCACAAGATTATATTTCATCATTGCTTCACTCACCATGAGACCCTATAATTATATGCATCATAAGGTATCTTAATAATACTTTTCATGCTCCACAAAGTAAGTTGATGTGATTAAGATCTGTAAATATTTATGGTCACCAGATAAAACAAATAAAACATTTAAGCTAGGCCATGCAAATGAAAGTCATTCACAACACATTGTTTTTACTCCTCTCACTTTACACATTTTTCTCCTGCTCGTATTTTTTTTTATGTATATTATTTTCTTCTCTAATTTTTAACTTAAGCAATAAAGAGTCTTGTGTTCCTGACACGGAACTTGTGTTGAATCATGTTGTCAGAAACACTGAGCTCAAAGAGAAAAGCTCATATCAAACCCAATCACCACAACTCAGAATGCAATCATGGAAAGCCAATTTTTTACCAAAGTTTTCAAGACTTCATCAATAATGCACTATATAGAAAATTAAATAAAACTTAGTTTATTCTCATTTAACATTCATCACCAAAAATTTGTTCCATTAATGACAATTTGAAAACTCTAAAAGACGAGGGAGTAACTAATCTCCTAACCATAGGAACTTCAGCTCCTTCAGAACTCCAAATCTCTCATCAATTTTATGTTTATCAATGATGTTCTAGCTATAAAAGAATAGTTCCACACTCTTCAATTTTCTCAATTGGAAATGCATCACCTAACTTTGCTAAATGCATAAAAACAACTTTAGTTCATTAAAGGAATGGAGTAAAAAGACGACGAGCACACTCGTATGATAACTCTTTGAATGGACCACAATGACATAATATAATATGATAATATTAGATTAACAGTAATGGCGCGCGCGCGCACACCAATGAACATAAAGCATATAGAGAAAAAAAAATGAACCGATAGCATATTAAGCTTGAAAAACAATATATCGATGAACCATAATGGGTATAGTATATGTTGGAGTTGAAATTGATAGTGATGAGCTAATCGAAATGAATAAACATAAGTAGTGAGCCAAAATAATATCCACGAATCTTAAAGGTGTTAAATAAATTGATGAACCCATAATTAAACTACATTTGACCTATGAGTCAATCCTAGGTTGATTTGGACTATGAACTATATATGATTGCGATGATTTTATAGAAGTGATTAAGTTAAATCATGAATATAAATTGGATATGACATTGTCATGTGTATATATATATATATATATATGTTTGTTAGAATTTTTGTGATATTGTGTGTTTCCAAGTATCATCCATTGAAGGTTTCTAATAAAGTGATAACGATCTACTTAGCTTTCATTATTAGAATAGCACTTGTAAAGTCTGATAATGTTTTGTAATTAAATTAAAGTCTAATAGTATATCATTGTAATGATGAATTTAATTGATGGATTGTAAGATTAAGATTACCTTATGGTATTGTAAAAAAAAAAAAAAAAAACATTACACCTAAACTTCACATATAAGACAATTAGAAATATGAAAATTATACAAAAAAGTACGGGACATTACAATGTGAGAGATAGTTAATAGATTTTTTAGAACCCATTGTAATGACCTCATTTAATACTTAAAATTTCAATGTGATTAATATTCTAATTTGAGTAAAAAGCCAGGGATTTTTTTAAAAGAAAATCTACCAAAGTTCCCGTAAAGTTTCTTTTAGAAATATTAATACTAAATTACTGACAACATAAAAAGCCAATCTTTACAATCAATTCTTTCAAAGAGTCCAATCATCCTGGACTAAACCATTTTATCCTGGACTAATTCCACTACCCATTATCGAGCACTAGTCTCATTACTGAGTGATTAGTTCCATCATACATTACCAGATAACTAGTTTTGTCGATTATTATCGAACATTAGTCCTATTATTAGGTAACTAGTTTTGCTTGTCCATTATCGGATACTAACCATAAATAATTCCACACATATTACAATAAAGAAAATATCAACATACCACATTTAACGAATTAATAGTTACTTGACTAAATAAGTTGTTATATAAAAGTGTCAATGTGTCAAGCACCTACTTGATGTTCGACCTTTAGATGCATTGCTTTTTGGTTATACCTCTCCTGAATTTTAAATATTATACTATATCCATTCATTATTGGAACTTCATTCCAAGTTCAAGTTTTATGCATATTCATTTTTCATCCATAGTTTCATTGCACTTTACAATTAAACATAATTTTCATAAGCATTTAACTCATTCATAATTTCATTTTCTTCTGTCTTAGCCAAGACATGCAAATGAGGAGGAAATGTGAGTTTTCTTCAATTTCTTGAAATTAGTTCTTTACTACACAATTTTCATTTAAAAAAACATTTTTTTAAATAACACATTTCTCCATATATTTGTCCTTTGAATCACACATTTACGTAGAATTTCACACCAATTAAACCAACTAACCCATTTTCTCTTTTTTTTAATTAATATCGGGTTTGTATCATACAATGTAAATATATAGTCCGATATTATACAAAATTGGTAGGAAAACATAAATCATAATTTTTAAAAGGATTGTTTTGAATTTTTTTTGAAATTTTGTATTTTTTTTAATATATAATATTAAATATTATATAATATATTATTATAAAATATGGATTGGCAAATCTTTTTTTTTCATGGGTCGAACTCGGCCCAACCATTTGGGCTGGGCTAGGCCAGAAACGGGTCCAACCCAAAGCAATGCATGAACAAGATATGAATTATAATTCATGTCCACTGTTCAAAGACAATGGACATGGGGAGAAGAAGAAGAAAAAAAGATAAGGGTGCAGGTGAAAAGCAACCTAGCGTGGTGGTCGTGGCTGGTAAGCCTGGTGGTCGACCACTAATGGAGAGAACGGTGGTTAAACTGGTGGTGGGTTGCTGGAGGAGGTGGAAGAAAAAGGATTTGCAGAGGAGAGAGAGAGAGGTGGTGCAACCACCACATAAGATGGTTAGGTGTCTGCTTATAGTGGAGATGGTGGTGAGAGTGGTGGCGGCCGAAGGCCATGGTGGAGAGAGAAAGAGGAGAAAATTCATTGTGGTAGTAAAAATAGGGGGATGAAGTCGATTTTTAGCAATTTTTGACCTAATTTTCTTCATGCTCATGCATGAAATTCATCCTTACTTATAGGGGATGAAAGAGGGTAATATTATCTACACATGGGGAACATTTTAGCAATTGATTCGGTTAGGAAGGATTCTAACTGTTGGTTCAAAATAGGCAACATTAACTGTCAAATCTAACAGTTCAAGGTTGCCCGAGATGGCTATTTTAAGCCAGCAGCGGGGCCGTTATGTTATCATTAAGTCTTAACAAACCACATGGAATTGTAGAGAAATGTCAGGGGATCATTTGCATGAAAGTTTGGTTAAATTTGGCTGAGAAATGAAGCATTAAATGCACCTGAAAAGTAGCCATCCAGACAGCTTTTTCAACAAAATCAAGGAAGACAATGAACAGTAACCACACGACGCATCGTCTGGTTCTTTTAAAAAAAAATGCAAAACGGTGTTGTTTAGGGTTAAATTAGGGATTTTTGTCAAACTTCAGTTTAGTCCTCCAGCTTTTAATGTTGTTCAATTGCACCCCTAATTGACCCTACACTTTTTATTCAATGTAATTAAACCCTTGCTAAATTTTAATATCAACTCCTAATTTACATGTCTTTTACACTTTGATCTTTGGTCTCAGATTTATGCAATTTAACTCCTAATCGATCATTAAACTTTTAATTTTTTCAATTTCACCCCAGCTTCAATCAATTAAGCCTCCATAGTTGGTCATTTTCTGCAAAATGGTCCTTAGCTGCGAAATCTTTCAATTTAACCCTTAATTGACCCGAAAATTTTAATTTTCTTGTGATTAAGCTCCTGATTTCAATCAATTAATTTGGTAAAAATTAAATTTGGTCTCTTAAAATTCCAATCTTCTCAATTAAGCCCAAATTGGGCTCTTAAATTTATTTTTTTACCAATTAAGCCCCTAATAAAATTAATTTGACATATTTAAAGTATAATTAAGTCTTTGCACTTAATTAAATCCTTTAATTGGACCCAAATTAATTCTTAAACATAATTAAAATTTAATTTGGTCCATGATTAAATCAAATTGGCCTATTAAAAATTTAATTATGTCATTGGGCTTAAATTTTATGCAAATTCATCCAATAATCATTTAATTCGACCTTGAATTTGCTTTTTTTCCCCTATTTTTGGACATAATAGGGTACAATTAGGCTTCGATTTTTCTAAAAATATATAGCTTGTTTTTTATGTATTTTTGAAATTCTCTCCGGCCTGCTTTCTCCATGTTGCTAGCCTTTATTTTATCTATTTTATTTTTATTTTGAAAGAAAGTGAATTTTGGGGAATAACCCAGAATTGAGTTATGACAACCTATCATATATTATGGTGAAAAACATGACCATGACATATGATTAAAAAAAAAGTCTCTACCTTATGGTCAAGCATTAAATTTCATTTTTTACTATTTTGAGATATTGCTAACGGGTACAGATTCGTATCCAAAGTTAATAAAGATAGATAATAGGACCCTCATCAAGATGAAATATATGTTAAATATACATGGTGCTTGGGTTTGTAAAGACCAAATGAGTGCATAAGTTTAGGAAGAACATGATAAGGAAGAATAACAAATTGTTGGTAGTGACAATGAATTTGAAGCCATGTTTGAGACACCATTACCTACTTCCTTGCCCGAAAAGGCTTCAACTAGTGCTTGGTTGACTAGGATAGGCATGCCTAGAGATGGATGTACATCACATTAGAGAGACACAATCACACATTGTTGGTGATTTAATGGATATCAAGACGATGATAGCTAGTTTGCTTTCTCGTTATCCACTACCCTAGATAATGTACTATAGCATATACATTGTGTTTTCATGATTCATTTTTATATTTTTATATTTGTAATGGATAACGTATTATCTTGGAGATTATACAATGATTTTATAATTATTTATAATTTTCATAATATAATTGTTTATTTACATGATATATGTGTTTTTGTTGATGACAAAGGGAGATAAAAAAGATATAGTTATGTATTAGATATGTATTGGAAATATAATATTATTATATATTTTATTGATATGTATTTAATTGCAAAAAAAAGAGAAATATATTGATAATATATGCATACATTTAGGGGGAGAAATATAATTTTCTTATTGCATAAGTTATTATTAAACATAGGGGGAGACATATTCTCATAACTAAGTTATCTATTTCTTGTCATCATAAACAATGGAGAGATTTTTTTACTTTTAGGTCAAATATTCATGTTTTTATATATTTTGATGATAACAATAAAATAGAAAATGGATCAATAATATGCTTTGTTAAGAATAAGTTTTAAACATGTTTATTCAAAGAACATATCAACATAATTAATTTTGTGAAGAAATCCATCAAGAAGTCCAAGAAGGAAGCAAAATAAAGATTTAGATTAAGTATTCTTTTTAAGTGCTCAATGAAAATCTTTATATCCTACTTGATAGCACAATTAAAATAATTACACACACTTCACTCTACATGCACTTAAAGGATTGATAAATAATCTACTATAATCTAAGATATATGGCTCTAAGAATTCACATAGGCTAATATGTCAAAATTAGGATTCTTAATAAATCGGTAGATCGCTTGGTAAGACCAATGAACCAGTCAACCACTTATTCATTAGTGATGAACACTTGAGAATTCTGTAGGAATCGATCAGCTAATTAGCTTGATCAGTCTTAATTGGTCGATCATTTCAGCCGTTAATGAAGCTGTAACAGTTATAAACAACTAATTTTTTGCTTATATATATAGTGGTGAACACTTACAAGCAAAAACTAGTGGGGCATTCTCACTATATAAAAACAGTACAAAAACATTAATCCTTGATTATACTCAAATTTGTGTAATGAAACCTTCATAATCTAGCACAAAAGTATACATTCTCACTAAACTTAAACACTTTCTAATCTTGTAAGTGTTATCTTATGTGATATTGAGATACTAGAACATTTAGTTGTATTATTCACTCTATTAAAAGAGTAAATTGTGATAACAAAAACCACTCTTTTAAACTTTTGAGAGTTAGGGAAAAACTCTTAGTTTTGATGAGTTATTTTCACTAAAGGAAAAATCTTGAAAGGAGTATATCTTCAAGTTGAAGAAAAATCCTGGAGAGGGAATATCTTAAAGTTGTGCAAAAATCTTGGCGTGGATTCATCAAGTGGTTATTGTACTCTAAAGCTTTGAAAAGTTAAAGAATACAATACTCAAATATGGTTTGATATTTGAGATATGAATGTAGATTTGTTGAACCATGTTTAAAACGAGTTTGTACATTCTCTCAGTTATCTCTTTACTTTAAGCAATTTAATTATATTGTTAGTTATTGTGTTTATTTAAATTAATTTGTATTATTTATTAATATTAGTGATACATTTAATCCACCCTTCCTCTTAGGTGTTATAGTTGCCTTATCCTAGAACAACACATCCAATATGTCAAAGGATCACTTTATCCGCAATTAATATGATAATGACAACAAATGCACTCCATGAGAAATACCATTTTGCCCCTAATAACAAGTTACATGATTTTGTTTATGAAGGGAAAATGATCATTTAATTCTTGAATTCCATAATGAAATATGTATTAGTGCATAATGAAAGGTTGATGGTTTTTTTTTATAATTTTAATTATATATAGTTGTATATAATTAGACATGATTTGATGTCATTCGCTTATTAAAGAAAAATGATTATCATATAACACATTTTGAGTTCTGCATATAGATAACTACCCTTGTATTCCACCATTTAAATTTCCCTACTTAAGATATAAAACTTTTCATTCACTTAAATTTATCATAGCGTTAAGAAACTAAATTTTAAAGCGCCCATATATGCATTACGAGCTTTATGCACTGAAATATCATTGATTGAATTATGATTGTTTTGTGTATGAAACTAGGTATCAAAATGTGAAAGAGTTTAAAATAGAGCTATATATATATATATATATATATATATATATATATTGGAATTTGAATTGTGTTGGTTGCACTACAATGAATGGGTGTTTGAAAGTGTGGTAGTGATTGCTTTTCAAAGTATTTTTTTTTCGAAAATACATTAAAATAATATTTTAAATTTAATTTTGACATCAGCACATCAAAACAATCTAAAAATACTAAAAAGATTAATTTGAAGCAATTTGTTTTTCAAATTTTGATGAACATGTTGAAATTCAATATCAAACACCCTTGAGTACCACAAATGAATTAATTGAAATGATTGTGTTAGAGAATAATATAAATCATATCTTGAGACCTCACCTAACAACTTAAACTTTTAGGTTGAATTGGTTTTTTAACATGATATCAAAGCTTTAATGACCAAGTGGTTACGAGTTCGAATCTCACCATCCCTATTTATTTGATAAAATTAAGCACAAGATAGTGTAAACTAGTGCAAGTTTCAAACCCAATGGGCTTTTACTTGAGGAGACATGTTAGAGAATAATGTAAATTATATATTAGAATCTCATCTAACAACTTAACCTTTTAGATTGGATTGATTCTTCGACAAATTATGTTATTAAAATTACACAATACAGTTAAATGTAATATTCTTAGTTAGGTATTAGGAAAAATACAACCTATTGAGTTTAGCTAGTTTCAATGACATAACTTCCTAAACTATGCTATTTTCCAATGTTCTTCTTAAATATACTAGTTTATATAAAAAGAAAGTTTACACCTCCAAATAAAAGACATGCAAATGAAAGACGCCTATCCTTTTAGCGTTTTGTGTCCGTCCAAATTTGTAAGCAATAAAAATAATAATTTTTAATACCGCTTGGTCACTTTATCCCTTTTCGAAATCATGATTCAATTAGAGGTGAATAAAAAAATTAAAAAGCCAAGAAAATTAAAAAAAAAATTGAAAAAACTGAACCGTAAAAAAAACCAATTAAACCGATTAAAATTTTGAAAAAAACACCGGTTCGGTTTCATAAGTTTGAAATCAAAAAAATCAAACCCAAACAAAAAAACCAGAAAAAACCGAGCCAAACAGGAAAAAACCGAACCAAACCGAGTCAAACCAAAAAAACCGAGCGAAAACCGAGCCAAACTGAAAAAACTGAGCCAAACCGGTTTGAACCGGTTTTTTTTCTAAAAACCAAACCGAAACCAGTTGATTTGAATTAGTTTCGATTTTTTTTGAAAAAAATTTTAATTTAATTATTAATTTTAATAAAAATTAAACTAAATAAAAAATTATCATCCCTAGATGCAATGACCGGCAATCTTCTTAGAAACGAAAGTTAAAAATCAAATTTTTTACCCTAATTTGTTTATTATTTAAGAAAATGACACTCCTGAATTTCTTTCGTCTGGCAATAATTTGATCGCAGCCATTCATTATAGCTGTGGGCCTTTCCCTGACGTGATCAAACGGTAGTGGTTTGCGCATAGCTAAGCACTGGATCTCTTAAATCGGCCCTGTCAGTTGCCTAGATGACAGGAAACTTCGATCTCCGTCAAAGCGGAACATACACCAGACAGACACCTACATCCCATCTTACCGTGTTTGTTCTCTTTTAATTATTTTTTTAAACCACCGCTTCTCCAAAAATTCAAAATTTTATCTCCCTCTCTTTAGACTATCGGCAACGGCCTACTTTTCGATCTGGCTCTAAACTCTCTCACACTACAAGCCCTAAATTCAAAATTAATAAATAAATAGCTTTTAAGGCCTCGATTTTTTATTTTCGAAATAGATTATAGATCCTCTTCGCAATGAATGAATCAGAGCAAAATTTCTGTTTCGAAGATAGAAGGTTGAGCCTCATTGATGTCTCCTTCGAAGACGATTGCCTCTACAGCTCCCCTTCTCACGGCTTTCATGTCCGATTTTCAGGTCCTCTTTTTAACACTCATGTAATTATTATTATTTTTTTTTTTATAAAAAAAAACATTGATTAAGCTGTTTTTAGTTCTGCAAAATGAGCTTAAAAATATAACTAGTGATTTATTTGTTTGTTGCGACATGTAGGTGGGTGATCTTGTTGCTTATTATTTTTATTTTTAAATTGGGAACTTTAATTACCCCTTTTTATTTTTCCTACTTGCTTAATCTCAGCATTTTCTTTAATCCTAGAAAATAGTTTCAGAAATTGAGCATTAGCGGTGATTGATATAAGCTTTAAAGTGCCCAAAAGATTGCAGATTGTGAACAAATTTGTTTGATTATGTGTGGCATAAATAATCTGTTAGCACTAATAATGCAGATGCTGCTAAGACAGAGGCCAAGAGTAATTTGGGTTTTACAGATGCCAACTTCACGCAATTCGACGGGGGAGAAGTAGGAGCTGAGCCAGTTGAATCAGTGGAAGCAGAAAGGGTGAAAAAGAAGAACAAGTATAACTTGCGCAAAAGTATAGCTTGGGACAGTGCCTTCTTCACAAGCGCAGGTTTGCTTTCATTTCCTGTACTTCCGTCTTATCATTGTCCGGTATGGTGTGATCGTATGCCTTTTTGGTGCAAGCAGGTGTTTTAGAACCGGAGGAGTTGTCAACCATGATTGGAAGTGGGAAACATATGTTACCTGGAATTGAAGAGGATATTCATAAATCTACTGATTCAATATCCACATTAACGAGTGATAATTTGACGTTGGAGAATCTTGAGGCTGACTTGTTTGGAGATATAAGAGCTTCAATCCAGCGATCCACTAAAGGTTCTGATGTGGCAAATTCAACTAGTAAAGTGGTTTCTCCGGAAACAGAAAATGCAAGTATCCCATGTAAGTATATGAGTTTATTTGTACACTTCGTCTCAGACTAACTAAAAAACTGCATCTTTGCAGCCATGAGTCCAGTCCACTATCACCAATATCATTGACTGTTCTAAGTCTAGTAAGCTATTACTTAAGTCCATTGGTGATACAACCACATAGCCAATTGGGTTCCATTCATTTACCTCCTCTAATACTGTCAAACTGTCCTGACAAGTTCCATCACATTTTCCAGCATTGCCACTACCATTCAGCTGGTTTTGCAGCTCTAACAGTCTAAAATAACCTTTTCTGATGTCGCAAAATCTAAAATCCGTAGGTCATCTTGATTCCTAGCTAAGATGGGCATAATGCTCGTGTTTGCCCAGGGGACAAGGTGAAAAGTAAACATGCATTTCATCCATCTAGTTATACCTGCTGGATTAATTCCATTGCGGAAAAGATGGTGTGATTTTGTTGGATTTACCCTGTAGAACTTTGAGCTGTCACTCTCTTGTATTTGTGCACAGGTTTGGGTCTTGCAGGATAGTCTAAGGTAAACATGCATTTCATAACTTTAGTTACGATTGCTGGACTCATTTTCATGCACAAACGATGGTGCAGTTGTGTTGGGTATTCCATGTGTGATGTCAACCTGCCATCATTTTCCCTCTTGCATGTGTGCACATGTTTGGATCTTGCAGGATAGTTTCCTTTGTTTATTTGCTGTGACAAACTTTCGTCTAAGTTCAGGTTGATTAGACTATTACGTTCCCCAGTTAACTTGTGGATTTTGGCTGGAAGATTTCAATAAATCCATTATGATCTTATATTTTTTTTTTAGTTTATCTTCAACTAACAGAACTATTCCTTTCAGCTTTGGAGAAAGCGGATGTTGCTTCTCAAAATAAGGTAACTTCAACAGCTAGAACTGTAAATCACTTAATTGTCGCTATTTATAGGAACTATTGTACTTAATACCTTATTATTGTAAATTTCAGTTAAAAGCCAAAACTGCTCCCAACAAACCAAATGCAGTCATGCAAGGAACAGAGAAGACTGCAAAGCAGGTCTGTTTGTCCAGAAACTTCATAGTTCATAGCTTGCATTTACTTTGATATTAGTGTTTTTTTTATTGTTTTAATGTCAAAAATAAATTTTAAAAAATATTATTTTGATGTATTTTCATGCGAAAAACACTTTGAAAAATAACTGCTATCACAATGTCAAACACTACCAAAATACTATAACATAGTCATATAAAATTATATTTTTCACTCTTTTTAAAGTAGTAAGTAGTTAAATAGATTAAAAAGCAAAACTTAAATTTCATCATCATTATTCATTAATCACATATTCACCCATGCTTTCCTCTCCTTCACTTGAGTCCACCATATACTCAATTTTATGATTATAACTCAAATCCTCATCTCTCAAACCATAATGCACTTATTTAGAATTAGATCCCTTTTCATGTGTAGTTCTAGCATTTGATGTTCCTACACTTCTTCTCAACTGTTTTTTGCCTAGTATTTGTTCTTGGTTCTTTAGCTCTAGTTGCCCTTGCCATATCACCCTAAATTATGTCTCCATCAAACATCAATTTATATTCTGTTACAAATCGAGTAACTCCATGCTTCATCAACTTTCTTTTCTTTGTAAATTTCCTCATCATATTCAATGCACCATGGTGGTTATAAAGAAAACCAGTAACAAAAATAGCTTTTTCTAAAGTTTTCTTGACTTGAAGAATTTTTCTAATATCTTCTAACATAAGATTCATACAATGAGCTGCATGGAGTCCAATACAAATGCTTCCTCTTTGCTTTTAATAACTTATTTAATTGTAATAACAAAAATCCAAATATAAAATTTTAGAAATATAACATATTTAATCAATTAATTGAAATAAAAATCTAAATTACAACATACAAATTAATAAATAACTACTTTCCGGCTAACACATAATTGCTTTCATTGTCGATGATTACATGGACAACATTGCTCTCTTTAATTTGCTTCACAAATCTAAGTAACTCAAATGTCTACTCAGTGGATTTTCAAAAGATGATCCATCAATAGACTCAATAAACATGAAACCCAAAGAGCAATTAATAATAAAATTGATTATGCTTCTATTCCTTCTATTTGTCCATCCATCTAACATAATAGAACAAACATGTTTTGCTCATTCCTTTTTTTTTTTTCCCTTTCAACAAATCATTTGTATAATCCATCTCTTTCTTAAGTAGTGAAACTTGAAATTTATGATAACTAGGAGGTTTCAAATTTAGCCCATATCTTTCAATAACTTCAACCATCTTCTTAGAGCTTTTCAAATGAGCGACATTGAATGCAATCCCTGCTTGATAAAAGAAGCGAGCTATTGAGTTGTTCTAGCTCTTGTTTCTTTTTTACAAGCATCATTTATGTTTATTTATCTCAACTTGACTTCTTGTCCTCATTTTGGGATCATAAACAAATCCATTGATCCCTTACCCGTTGCTTTCTTTCCATTATCTTGTTAGCCACTTGCTTCACCTACTCTTTTACCAAGTGAAGTCAAACATATCTCTTGTGCTCTATCATCCTCTTCAACATCATCCATAAGAGCTTCAACTTCATCAAATTCAGGTGGACGACCATATGATACGGCCTTTTGTGTCTTCTTTGCTTCCATGTAAGCTTTTAACTCCTCCTTCGCATGAGGAGGACATTTTTATATGCCCAAATTTGATGTTGTTTTGCTCGAAAAACTCTTACCTTTTGTTGTTTTGTTTTCAAATAGTTGTACTTCCATATAGGTTCTCTTGTTGTCAATTCTTCATTTGCTATTTTTCTATGAAAGTTAAATGTAAAAATATTGTTAAATGTAATTTCAATTTACTGAAGTACTAACTAATTTTTGTATTGACTATGAATGTAGGTACATGATATCAACTAAAGTTTAAAAAACACAAGGAAAAAAAAGTTAGAAATTTTGGCCACATAACATCATTAAAATGGACATGTGAAAAGAGAGAATGAAGGAATAACATGAGGAGAGAAAGAAAAAAAGTGAAGAAGAAAGAAGTCAAGTGAGAAAGAAATAAAAAGATGACATATAATAAAATATAGAGCATTAAAGAAAAAAATTAAAGTATTACTTTTTCTTCTCTAACTCCATTCAACATCATGGTTGAAAAATGAAAGTGTGGTTGGTGTCTCTTTTAACACGTTATTTCTTGTGTGTTTGTCTCTCATTTTAATGATTTTTTAAAAAAACTTTTTACCATAATTCTTATGTTTCACAAAAAAAACCCCTAAATTATTTCTTGCGGTAGATTAAAATAATGGACAAATATGTCAACATAAACCATTAAAAAAAAAAGAAAAATCCAACAGAAAAAAAAAGATGTATTTCAAGCTGGCATTAGCTTTAATGCCCAACACTCACTTCCCAGGCGAGCGCATCATTGAAATTCATCGCTTGAGGTTAATGAAGGTGTTGTGGGCTTGCCTTGCTTGTAGCGCTTAAGCGAGTGCTTGAGTGCCTTTTGACAACACTAGTTTAAATGGAAGCAGATATTGGTCATTGGTCATTTGATCTCGATGTACTGTCTAGCTAAAGTTGGAGGCAAAAAATAAGCATATGACGAAATGGACCTGATTTTGGATATAGTTTAACTAACATTATTTTGTCAATACAGTCTAATCCTGTACATGGAGATTCAAAATCTCTATGTAGGCCGCCCAAGATAGTGAGCAGAGTTGGTCCCATCTTAACACCAGCAACTAAGAGAGCTTCCTTGGGTGCCAACCGTGTCAAAGTGGAAAAGTATAAGGATAGTCCAGAAAATGAAAAAAGATTGACTGGTATATTCATCTCTCATTTTTTATGATTTATTCCTTGCAATACAGAAAATGTGCGACTGCTGATGTAAATGCATTGTGCAGGTAGGAGGGCAAAAGTACCTGCTCTGGGTGGTCCCCGAAATGTTGTGCCTAGGCCCACATTACCTATTAAATCTTCATTGCGATCTTCATCAGCATTGAAGACTCAGCTAAAAACTTCTTCCTGTGTTGATAGTTCTGGACGTTTGTCATCAGATAGTAGCAGTAAATCTTCATTGAATTTTTTGAGAAAGGATGACTCCAGAACTGGCAATCATTCTTCCTCTACTTCAAATGTCAAAACCGCGTTAAAATTGCCATCAAGAAACAAAAACCAGTCAACTAGTTCATATCTCTCTCCTTATTTGAAATCCGTGACCAAACTCTCTTCCAACATATCACCTGCTAGCTCTATCAGTGAATGGTCTTCAGCATCATTATCACCAACTTCTACACTTAATAAAACGTCTAACAGTTCAAGATCTAGCTTTGACATTAGCTCTTGCAAAGATGCTTCTGGAGACAGTGATGCCTCCCAAGTTATGGATTCTCAAAACTATTTCAATGATGAACACTCTGTTGGGCATGGTACCCAAGTAGGATTGTCGGGTGAATGTGTAAAGAAAGCTACTACAGCAAGCAGTTCAGTTCTCCATCCAGATTCGGCTAAACCCTCAGGCCTTCGGTTGCCGTCACCCAAAATTGGTTTCTTTGATGGGGTCAGTTCTGAGTTTCCTTTCATAAGCGTTTAGACTTGTTGGGAAGTGGTTTTGCCAAGGGAAAGGGGATAAGAAAGACGTTATTTATGATGCCTAGGATAACTATCTTTACAAAATGTAGTTTTCTTAAAGTTTAAGCTAGCAAAACAATCTCCATGTTCTTGATCATTTTTCTTCCATTTTGTTCTTTTTCGGGCAATTAATATACACATGTAATTTGCCAATTATGCAGGTAAGATCAGCTGTGCGAACTCCCAATAGAAATAAGCAATCTCATGAAGCTCTGCCCAGTGGCTTGCCTGGATTTGGGGCAGGAAGTGTTAGTCCAAGTGGAGGATCAAATGAGGCGAAGATTGGAAAGCTTCAGCCTGCTAGAACAGCAGTTCGGGGAACCAGACTCATGGATCAGGTAACTGCCTCGGGCATGAAATCTAAATCTCCCTTGCTACTGCAGGAATCCTCTATCGCAGCACCAAGGGTCTCCAGTGCTGTGAAACATGAGAAACGCAATGGTAGCACATCTCTGAAAGCCCAGAGTAGAATGTCTTTTCAAGGTGAAAGAAAAAGCAATTTGAAGGATAAGAAAGTTGGATTGGAAGAATGTAATAAGTCTCTGAACAATTCAGATAGTGGTTTTACTGAAAGGAATGGGGATGCCTGTTTCTTGAAGGATAAAAAGGAAACAGAGTGCAAGGGTGATGCTCCTGAAAAAGATACAGAGGTTACTCTCTGCAATGGATTGCCTTATATCACAACTGACTCGAGTTCTATTGAAAATATAACCTCATTAGAGAAAGTAAGTGGAGATGTGATATGTAGCCAAAATTATATCAAGGATAGTTTGCCTAATCCTTACAGCACCAATGAGAAGGAAAAGGCTTCTATTGAAGATCGAGTTGATGGTGTGACCAAACAAATTGGAGCTGTAGATTTTTATATCGAGATGCACAAAGAAACTGTAGGTGATTCTCTTTCCCTTTCTAAAGATGATGTCAGTAGAGTTGATTCTGGTATTCAGGAGGAATTCAAACACTCATCAAAGCCTACCAGCTCCTTGAATCCTACTATGGCATCAACAATCATGGAAGCAGAGGCAGTAATTGAGAAAGATTTTGTTGAAGACCAAGTCGGTGACTTGACCAAACAAGTTGGAGCTGTAGATTTTCATCTTGATATGCACAAAGAAGGGGGTGGTGATTCTCTTTCCCTTTCTCGACACGATGTCATCAGAGTTGATTCTGGTATTCAGGAGGAATGCAAAGAATTGTCAAATCCTGCGTGCTCTCCTGTTCCTGATATTGCATCATCAATGGTGGAAACAGGGAAAGCAGAGGCAGGTCTTCATAAAGCTTCTGCTGAAGACCAAGTTGATGGTTTGACCAAACAAATAGGAGCTTTTGGTATTCATGTCAAGATGCATAAAGAAGCGGTGGGTGATTCTCTTTCCTTTTCTCAAGATGATGTTGGCAGAGTTCATTCTCATATTGGTGAGCAATTCAAAGAGTTGTCAAATCCTACTTCCTCTCCGTATCCTGCTATAGCATCAACAATGGTGGAAGCAGAGAAGGCAGAGGCAGGAATTGAGAAAGTTTCTGTTAAAGACCTGGTTGATAGTTTGACCAAACAAATCGGAGCTTTAGTTATTCATGTCGACGTGCACAAAAAACTTGTCAGTGATTCTCTTTCCCATTCTCAAGATGATGCCCGCAACGTTGATTTTGGCATTCAGGAGGAATACAATGAGTTGTCAAAGCCTGCATGTTCTGCCACTCCTGCCAGGGCGGCATCAACAACGGTGGAAGCACAGATGGCAGAGGCGGCCATCTTACTACATCCAACAATCACCAATGGAAAACCTAAAGATGGTGAAACATCCCAGCAGTAAATTTCTCGAAGGTATAATTGCATAAAGTGATCATCAAATACCATTATATTGTGTTATATTCTTGCAACTTGATGAAAGTATTTAATCTTAGGTCATCAGTAAGTATTAATGAAGTCATTCTTTAAGTTTCCTGGAGTTCTGCTTCATGCTAGATTGATCTTGCCTCATAATGGATTGCAGATAGGTGTTTACATGGAGACAATGTTTAAATTACTATCTGAGTTTATGTTTCCTACCAACAAGAGAATGTGTGAATGATCTGAGAGCTTCACCCCACTTTTCTTGTTAGGGTTTTCTGTGGGGTGTAAATTGTGTAAGGGTATGCAAATCAGACATGTAGGATGTGATAACGGGACGACACAGTTGTAGTTCGAATGTACATTTTATGCCTACATATCCATGTTTATATCATTGATGCTTCATTGGATTTTCTGTGGGATGTAAATGTTTTGAATGCTTTAAAAATGATTTTATTGACATCTAGTGGTACCTCATTTATGCATTTCAATTATTCACAATTAATAAAATAATAATATTTTTTTATATGAAGGCCACATTTATATATTTCAATTATTCACAATAAAAAAAATAGTACTTTTAATATTTTATGCATTCAACATATACCTATTTTATACATTTGAAATATTCACATTAAAAAATAATAATATTTTTTAGTGGTTTATGCATCTATTACTTTTAAGAATCAAACTAATTTAATACGTAAAATGGTTAATAAATTATGATATATTTTAAATAATTTTGTTCTTAATAGTTATTTTAAGAAACCTCAATAAAGTTCCTAGCTTATTTGAGTAACTTCAAATACATCTCAACTTATTTATGGTCTTGATTATGATTTTATTTTTTTTTGTATTTAAAAAATATTTTTTAAAATTGAATTTTTTTTATGTTTTCAAATTAATTTGACGTGCTGATGTAAAAAATAAAATTTAAAAAATAAAAAATATATATTTTTTTGATATAATTTTAAGTAAAAAACATTTTGAAAAACAACCGCTATTATAATATCAAACATGCTTTCAAAGGTATTAATGGATCCTTTATATATATATATATATATATAAAACTAATAGCAAAAGAAAGATAGGTTAAAAATTCATTAATACATTGAGAAAATAATAAAGATAAAAATTAAGTTGGAACTAATCAAAACTATTGTTAAAGATTGAGGATTTTTATAAGATGTGCTCTAGTTATTTTGATATATGTCGTTTATATTTTTAAAGAATAATTAAAACAAATAATATTTATATTTTTTAATATCATATCATATCATATCTTGAGCTTAGATATCCTATTATCTTTTTTATTTTCTACTTGTCTATTATTTTTATTATGTTAATGTTCTATTTTATATACAAACATTATACATAATATACTAAAATGATTGGGGTGGTATTATTCATATGAACCAGTTGACTGATTGACTTGATCAATTTGAATCGGTCGGCCGTTTCAGTCATTAGCTAGACTATAACAGCTATAAATGGCTAGTTTTTGCTAGAAATATATAAATAGATTCTCTAATTGTAAAATTTATAAGAGAATCCAAACCTATATGATGTAAAGTTATTTTAAGTGCAAAAACACTACAAATTCTTTAATCCATGATTATATTCTAGCTGGTGCTATTAAACCTGTATATTCTAGTATAATAGTATTTAATCTCATTCTTACTATACTTCAAATCCTTTAAGTGCTATTTTGTGAGATATAAAGATATTAGAACTTTGAGTTGTATTATCCACTCTATTGAGAGAGTTATTTGTGATAACAATAATCACATTTATAAACCTTTGAGAGTTAGGTACAAACTCTTGGTATTGGTGAGATAATTTTACCAAGAAAAAATCTTAAAGAAGACATCTTCAAGTGGAAAAAAAATATTAGAGACTTATGGCATACTTTAGAAATAACACATGAAGAAACTAACCAAGTTAAAGAATCTAAAATAGATATGTTAGTTCATCAGTATGAATTATTCAAAATGGTTCCAAATGAATCTATAACTAGTATGCTTACTAGAATAAACACTAAAACTAATAGTTTGGACGCTCTTGATAGGGACTTATATTAATGTTGATATCGTGAGTAAAATTCTTAGATCCTTACCAAAGATTTAGAAAGCAAAGGTGACGGTAATCTGAGAAGCCAATGACCTCACCAAACTTCTTTTGAAGGAGCTCATTGGTTCTTTGATAACATATGAGATTACAATGGAAAAGTAAGAACAAAAAAAGAAGCCAAAGAAAGATTTTTCATTTAAAATTGTTCATCATTTTGAAGAAGATGAAAAAATTGAGGATATTGTACTAATTACAAAGCAATTATGAAATTTCCTAAGGAATAAGCAAGTGAATAGAAGATTTTTAAACTTTAAGAAAGATGAAAAAATTCACTTAAGGTATATGACCAGAGATGATTAATTGTTTTCAAGCATTACCAAAATCAATAAAGGAAAAGTCACTTTTAGAGACAATTCAAAAGGTAAAATCATTGGAATTGGTAATATTAGAGATGAATATTCACCTTCAATTGAAAAGGTATTTCTTATTAATAGCTTAAAATATAATTTTTAGTATTAGTTAATTATGTGATAAAGACTGTAAGATTTTGTTTGACCATGCATGTTGTTTGATGATTGAGAATGACAATAATCTATGTAGGAAATAGAAAAGGTAATGTCTACAAGATTAAAATTGATGCATGCATAAGAATAACAAGTTGTCTTGTTGTTAACATTAATGATAATTTTCTTTGGCATAGAAAACTAGGTTATATAAACATGAAAATTCTTTCTAAACTAGTTAAGAATTAACTAGTTAAAGGTCTTCAACATATTGCATTCAAGAAAGAAAAGTTATGTGATGCTTGCCAAATGAGCAAACAAGTGAACCTCTTTTAAAAGCAAAAAATCACATTAACCAAAGACCTCTAGAATTGTTATATATTGATCTATTTGGACTAATTAGAACTAGAAGCTTAAGTGACAATAGATATGTATTTGTGATTGTTGATGACTTTACTAGATATATATGAGTTTTGTTTTTAAAATTTAAAGATGAAATTAAAAAAAGGTTTTCCCATCATAAACATAAGAAATGATCATGATGGTGAATTTATAAGTTATTTGTTTGAATTTTTTTGTGAAGAACAATGATATCACCATAACTTTTCAACATATAGAACTCTCCAACAAAATAAGGTTATCAAAAGGAAAAATCAGTCTCTTCAAGAAATGGCAAGAACAATGTTAAATGAATTTGATACACCAAAATGTTTTTGGGCGGAAGCTATAGACACCTCTTGCTATGTTTTAAATCGTGTTACCTTGATACTAGAGTTGAAAAGGATTTATGAGCTTTGAAGAGGGAGGAAACTCATCATCTTATATTTCAAATATTTTGGTTCAAAATGTTTTATTCTCAACACCAAAGACAATTTGAACAAATTTGATTCAAAATTTGATGAAGGAATATTTTTTTTTATTATTCCTCCTCAAGCAAAACATATAGAGTTTATAATAATATAACAATTTATCTTAAGAAATCCATGCAAATCACCTTTGAAGAAAATCAAAATGCTAAAATTATTGAGATTCTAAATTATATTAATGAAAATATTTAATATTTGAGTCTTAATGATAAGACTTCCATGCGGGGCAATAATGAAGGAATGAACAAAGACAAACCAAGCACAACCAATCAACAAGAGATGATAAGTAACTCTTGTGTGCCATCAAAAGAGCGTTTTCACCATCCTGAGTTAATTATTGACAATCCTTTTGAAGATACTAAGACTATAGCATCTTTTAGGAATATAAATGGTTATCTTGCATTTGTTTCGCATATAGAGCCTAAATCATTTCTTGAAACAAAAAATGATGATAATTGGATCTTAGCTATGCAAGATGAGCTAAACCAATTCGAAAGAAATGATGTGTGGAAACTAGTCTTTAGACCTAACAATCAATCCATCATAGGAACAAAGTGGGTTTTCAAGAACAAAGTTGATGAACATGGAATAATTATTAGAAATAAAGTTAGACCAGTTGTCAAAAATTATAATCAAGAATAAGATATTAATTATGAAGAAACTCTTGCACCAATAGCTAGATTAGAATCAATTAGGATGTTTTTTGCTTATGCATGTTATGACAACTTTATGCTTTTTTCTAAATGGATGTTAAAAATGTATTTTTAAATGGTTTTATCAAGGAAGAAATATATGTTCAGCAATCTTAAGGTTTTGAGAATTTTTATTTTTACAATCATGTTTTTAAACTTAAAAAGGCCTTATATGGTTTAAAACAAACACATAAGGCATGATATGATAGATTCAAGACCGTTCTTATTAAAAATGGTTTCAACATTAGTAAAATTGACATCACTCTCTTTACTAAAAGAAAAGGTAAAAACATTTTAATTATGCAAATCTATGTTGATGATATTATATTTAGTGTCATTAATAAATCTCTTTGTAAGGATTTTGCAAAGTGCATGCAAGACAAATTCAAAATGAGCATGATGGGATAATTTAACCTCTTTATTGGATTGCAAATCAAACTAACAAACGATAATATATTCATCAACCAAAGCAAGCACATCAAGTATCTTTTAAAAAGATTTGGATTGGAATATGTCAAAGAAGTTGACACACCCATATGAACATCAACAAAGCTTGATATGGATGAAAATGGTAAGAATGTAAACATCACCAAATATCAAGGTATGATATGTTCACTCTTATATTTAACTACAAGTAGACCTAATATTATATTTTGTGTTTGTCTATATTCTTGTTTTCAAGCATGTTCTAAAAAATCTCATGTTAGTGCTATTAAACACATTTTTTGTTACTTGTATGATTCAATTGATTTGGGGTTGTGGTATCCAAAAAGAAGCAATTTGAGTTTGATTATCTATTTGGGTGCTTATTTTATCGGGTGTAAAGTTAGTAAAAAAAATAATAGTGGAACATGTCACTTTCTAGAAACATCACTAGTATCTTAGGCTAATAAGAAACAAAACTCTATAGCTTTATCAATAATTGAAGCATAATATATTACGGTGGGTAGTTGTTGTGCTCAAATATTATGGATGAAATAAACCTTAAAAAAAACTATGGATTTAAGTTTGATCATGTACTTATTAAGTGTGATAACAGTAGTGTAATAAGCCTTTCTAAGAATCCTATATAACACTAATGTACAAAACACATATAAATGAGACATCATTTCCTAAAGGATTACATGATCGAAGGAGATATTATACTTCAGTTTGTGAGCACATAACACCAATTAGCAAATATTTTCACAAAGTCTTCAAGTAAAGATTGCTTTTGTGAAATAAGAAGGAATTTAGGCTTTAGTCATGCTAAAGATGTTTAAGGTTTTGTTTTTGTGAATATACATTACTGGAAATAAATTGGAAATATTTAAGTGATGAAATGTATACCCTTTTATTTTGTGAGCACATAGCACCAATTAGCAAATATTTTCACAAAGTCTTTAAGTAAAGATTGCTTTTGTGAAATAAGAAGGAATTTAGGCTTTATTCATGCTAAAGATGTTTAAGGTTTTGTTTTTGTGAATATACATTATTGGAATAAATTTGACATATTTAAGTGATGAAATGTATACCCTTTCAGCATGTGTTATTTGGAGTTAGGTTTTTAGTCTAGAAGTTAGACATATAAGTATATTTTGACTCATAAAACACCATTGAAAAATAAAATTAAAAAACTTTGATTTTTGTGTTAACTGGTCGACCAATTGAACCAAAGGAGTATCACAATCAAATACAATTGGTTTGTCCAAATATTTCTAAGTTCTTTTATCTATAGGTCTATTGCTATTGAAAGATGATTAAGAAATGATCTATGTGCTTTTGGTATTGATGATATATTTAAAACTACGGGTTTATACATGAAAAAACCCGCATATCCAAAATTGATTAAGATGTTCTTTACAAACATGAGAATTAATATTGAGCCTAGGATATTTAGTAGTTTACAAAACAAACCAATTGTATTTGATTGTGATACTCTAGGTGAAATATTAGGTATAAGTAATGAAGGTCCTAAAGTGTTTAAAGTTAAAGTAATACGTACAATCGAGGGATTTGTCTATGATGATGCTATTGTATTGCATACAGGTAGATATGATTTCTCTCTTAGAAAAAAAATTAAAAGCCAAGATCTACTCTCAAGACCTAGAATTTTGGTTAGGATAATAGCATAAAATATTTTGCCTAGGATAATAGCACAAAGTATTTTGCCTTAAAAAAGGGCATTTTGATGAAGTGATTTTTATAGATTTGTGTTTAATCGATTATATGATTAGAGGTCGTTCGATTAATCTACCTCACATCATGATGAGAAATTTGATCATGGCACATGATCAAAAGCAAGAATATTTTCTCTACGGTCAGTGTCTAACTACTATTTTTGAACATTTTGAGATATTGTTAACAGGTACAGATAAGACACTGTATTCGACATTAATGGAGATAGACAATAAAACCCTCATTAAGATAAAATTTGTGTTAAATAAAGATTGTGCTCGGGTATCTAGAGACCAAATTAAGGCTCATGCTAAGAAAGAGCATGATAAGGAGGAGGAACAACATGTTGGTAGTGATGGTGAGTTTGGGGCGATGTTTGAAACACAACTGCATGCTTCCTCACCTGAAAAGGCTTCAACTAATTCTTATAGATCTAGGATGGAAAATCATCTAACATAGCTTAAGACAAATATATGTTACATTCGAGAGACATAAGAGAATGTAGCCGGCAATGTGATGGAGATAAAAACGATGATGGTTAATCTCTTCTCTTGTTATCCACCACCCTAGAATATGTACCAAACATACTTGCATTCTATTGTTTTTCATTTTTATTTGTAATAGATATTTGTGTTTTGAAGATTATGTAATGAACTTCTTATTTATTATGATTTTCATTATATATTTGCTTATATTTATCTCTCTATAATATGTTTTTGTTAATGACAAAGGAGGTATAGATTATATGTAAATTGCAAAAGGGGGAGAAATGTATTTCAATAATATGCATACATTTAAGGGGAATATTCAATTTTTTTATGCATAAGTTATTAATAAAAATACAATCTTTTTATATTCACTTAGATTATGCTAAATCGTTAATGTTTTCTATTTACAACATTGCAAAAGATAAGGGGAGATGTTTTTTTCATATCTAAGTAGCATATTAATTGTCATCATAAAAAAGAGAAATTGTTGATCTTTAGGTCATACATTTATGTTCTTATATATATTGATAATAACAATAATATGAAAATTGAACTAATAACATGCTCGGTTGAGAATAAGTTTTAAATATGTTTAAGCAAACATTATATCAATAAACATGAAGAATTTCATAAAGGAATCAAGAAGTCTAAAAAGGAAACATATTGAAGACTTACATTTAAATTTTTATTTTAGTGCTTTATGTAAATCTATGTATCTCATGTTGATAGAACAAATTAAAATAAATGCACACACATTCACTATGCACACTTAAAATGATTGATTAAAAATCTAATAAACAGTTCTAAGAATTTACCTAAGTTAAAACTTATAAATTTAGAATTCTGTATGAACTAGTTGATTGTTTGGCTTAAACAAATGAGACGGTTGACCACTTGTTCATTTGTAATAAACACTTGAGGAATCTGCAGAAACTAGTTGACCGGTTGGCTAAGCCAATTTCAATCGGTCGACTGTTTCAGCCATCAGTGAGACTGTAATAGTTATAAACAACTGGTTTTTGTTAGAAACATAAAAATAGCTTTTCTAATTGTGAAATCTATAAAAGAATCCAAACCTATATAATATACAATCTATTCTAAGTGAAAAAAACACTATAAATTCATCAATCATTAATTATACTTTAATTGGTACTATTAAACTTTCATATTCTAGCACGTGTATATTTAATCTCATTCTCACTTATACTTAAATTTCTTCAAATTGATAACTTGTGAGATATAAAAATGTTAAAACTTTGAATTATATTATTCACTCTAGTGAAAGATAAAAAAACCAAACTACCCTCGTAAAAATATATTAGAAATTCTCGCAAACAGCAATTCTCTCACTTTAGACACGATTTCTTTCTTTTCCATCTCAATTTATCTCTCTTCTTGTTCTCTCTCTGAACCAAATCAAGTTGCTAATCGATCTCTCCCTTTTCTCGTTTTGAACCAACCAAATACATGTATCTTTGGTTACAAGAACTCATTTTTTCCAGTGCTCTCCTAATCTGCTGTGCACCATACTGCTATCCCCAATTTCTAAATTCTAGTCCTAACCCTGAGTCCCAGATATCTCCAATTTCTAAATTCTAGTCCTAACCCT
>Ga0325405_1000971_pt1 | contig 28726 bp, 11 predicted proteins | sample PopdelMetagenome_21_FD_205663 | JGI IMG/M metagenome (GOLD analysis project Ga0325405, IMG submission 205663) | Populus deltoides microbial communities from Bellville, Georgia, United States - Xylem-Control-R2 | ecosystem: Host-associated > Plants > Phyllosphere > Stem > Wood/Secondary xylem... | reverse complement strand
ATAATCTTGTTGAAAGGGAAGAAGAACAAGGCTTGAAACTGAAATCAGATTTTGAAAACAGTAGGAGTTTAGGTACTAGGGTTGTCTGTTGCAGCAGCAGCATCCTGTACCGGAGGAGGGTTTTGTGGTTGGGGTTTTTGCCTGGAACCTGTAACTAGGGAAGTAGTAGAGGTTCGAACGTTGGAGTTCTTTTTATTTTATTTTATTTTTGTTAGTTTTTTTTTTTCTTTATTGAAAAGAAAATAATTTATGTTTGGGAATGGTATATATTACATTATTGACCCGCGGTACACATTGATATATATTTTTCTTAAATGTAAAAAAATTATTTAGATATTACTAGTATATTTTTAGTGAAAAAAAATTTATGTGAGATTGACTTAATATGGTGTAGTTAATTTTATAAGTTGAAAAACAATTTAAATGATCCAAAAAATATAATTTAACTAAAAAAAATTTTAAGATAACAATTTTTTTAATATTAAGATAATAATTTGACTTAATATGAGTTAACATGTCAATTTTATGACTCGAGTTATGAGATTATGATGACCTCGTAAAAAATAAATCAAAACAAATTATAAAACCTAATTTTCAATTAACTCAATATTGAAAGATGAAATTAAAAAAATCAATTAAAAAATTATCTAAAAAAGTGACTCTAGTTAACCTATCAAAATCATGACTTGAGCCATAAATAACCAAATAAAAAATTAAAAAAATTATGAAATTCAATTCTTGATTATTTTAATGTTGAAAAATGAGACTAAAAAATAAAATCAATTATAAAAAAAACATAAAAAAATAAATCAAATCAATTCTCTAAACTCATGACTAAGATCATAGGACCGAGATAACCTCATATATATATATATATATATATATATATATATATATATATATATATATATAAAGCGATATAATTTAACCAGGATTAACTTATTAAATTTATAATTTTGATCAAGAGACTAAGATGATCCCATAAAAAGCAAATAAAAACAAATTATGAAACTCAATTCTCAATTAATCGTATCAGATTTAATATTGAACGATGAAATTTATGAAAAAATTAATTAAAAATAACACAAAAATTAAGCCAGGTCAATATGGGTCAACCCGTCAAGCATTATTCTCGAGTTATGAGGTCGGGATAAACTCATAGAAATCAAACTAAAATAAATCATGAAACATAATTCTCAATCAAACACAATATTAAATGATGAAATTAGAAAAAAATCAATTAAAAAAAATTTAGTCAACTAGATTAATCTACCAAATCCGCAACCCGGGCCATGAGACGGAGACAACCCAGTAAAAACAAATTCAATGTTAAAGAACATGAAATCAAGATAAATTTTTATAAAGAAAATTAAAAAAAAATGACTTGATTTAACTAGTGTTAAAATACAAAAACCTGCGACCCTAATAATAAGACTAAAATATTCCTATAGAAAACAATCAAAATAGATTATAAAACTCATTTTCCAACCGATTCAATATTAAATGATAAAATTAGAAAAAACAATTCAATGAAAAAAACACAAAAATAATCCGAGTCAACTCGAGTTAACCTGTTAAGAACTATTCTCGGGTCATGAGACTGAATTAACCCAATAGAAAGCAAATAAAATAAATCATAAAGTCTAATTACCAATTAACCAAATATTAAAGAATAAAATTAGATAAAAAAAAACTTAACTAGTCGAGTTAACTCGGGATTCATATCATGAGTGAAATAACTCAATAAAAAATAAATTTAATATTAAATAAAAAATATAACATTAATTAAAAAAATAAAAACAAACAATTGTTTTAGTGCCACATCATAACATGGGGAAATTACTATTCATTACCACAGTAAATTCTCTAACACACATCAGTCAGCCCTTGGAGGAAGAATCTGAACTGTTGCTTTGATTGTCTTTGAACTGTTGAAGAACTCATTGTTTAAAAAAGGACACTCATGGAGAGATGCTTGCAAGGTTCTTTCCTGACTCGTGAGACCATAAACTTGACCGAGTTTAGGGGTGAGTAAAAAAATTAATAAATTGAATAAACTAAAAAAACTGGAAAAAAAAATAAAAAAAACCGAACTAAAAAAAACCGACTTAACCGATTAAAAAATCATAAAACAATTTCGGTTCGGTTCGGTTTTGGTTTCCAAAGTCTGAAATCGATTGAACCGAACCGGTTCAACCATTCCAGCATTTAAAAAAAAAAAACCAAGTATAAATAGAAAAAACCCTAGACCTAAAGTGCAATTGACGCCCCCTCCTCCCCCTCTTTTCTCTGCCTCTCATTATCTTCTCATAGCCCCCCTTCCTTTTCCTTTTTTTTCTCCCTGCCTCTCATCATCTTTTCACAGCCCCCCTCCCTTTTTCTTTTTTCTCCATACCTCTCATCTCCCCGTAGCCCCTCCTCCTTTTCTCTCTATCTTTCATCTCATCTCTTTAAGTTCACCCCTGCATCAACATTTACTTTAATCAAACTACATGGGATGGGCAGATAAAAAAAAAGAGATGACTTTTTGATGATTAAAATTCTAACTCCATTTCAAGTTCATCTCTGCAGTCTGCATCTTGTGGGTTTTTATTTTTTTTATTATTATTAAGTTATAATTTGCTTGTAATTTGTGGGCAGATTTGTGTTCTTGAACAATAGAAACCGAGATTTGCTTGTAATTTGTGGGCACTGGATATCGAGATTTGCTTGTAGTTTGTGGGCACTGGGCAGATCTGTTTTCGTGAACAACAGAAATTTAGATTTGCTTATAGATTTGCTTGTAGATTTACTTGGAGTTTGTGGACACTGGGCACCGAGATTTTCTTTTCGGTTTTACCGGTTTTTGAACAACAAAAACCGAACCGAACCGAAACCAATCAGTTTGAACCGGTTTTAGTTTGGTTTCGGTTTTAAAATTTTAAAATTAATAATGTCGGTTTGGTTCATTTTTTTATGTAAAAACCGAACTAAAAATGATCACTCCTAACCGAGTTGTGTAACAACAATTTAAATTATTAAATAAAATTTTAAAATATAATTTATATTTTTTATTATTATTATTACCTTCCCATAACTCTTTCATCTTTGTTTCATCCACGAACAGAAAATGCCCAAACTCTTTCATCTTTGTTTCATCCATGAACAGAAAATGCCCAGCTCGGCATTGTAATAACAAATATAAATTGGAAAACCTTTTGTTTTTGATCATGATGCCTTGATAATATATTTGGAATGCGGTGAAAATTATGTTTTTAAAAAGTTTAAATTTTTTTATTAAAATTTAATATGTTTTAAATCGTTTTAATATACTAATGTCAAAAATAATTTTTAAAAAATAAAAAAATTATTAACATGCATTTTAATACAAAAATTATTTAAAAAACAATCACAACTATATTATAAATACTCTCTTAGAGGGTGTGCGGCTGTACGGTGCAACCATGTTAAATTGACAAACAAATCATATTAACATGTTGATTTTTTTTTTAAAAAAAAAAATTGTATTATTTGAATGGTCAACAATATCCACACAGAAATCAACTATGGTAACTATGCATTCACTAATCACACTCAAAATCAAAAAATAAAGAAGAAACCCCCCATCCAAGCTCATGTTTGAAGGGGGCAGGGGACTGGTAACTTGTGATCACTGCAAACCAAGGAATTATGGGAAATGACAATCAACTATGGTAACTATGCATTCACTAATCACACTCAAAATCAAAAAATATAGAAGAAACCCCCCCCCTCTAAGCTCATGTTTGAAGGGGGCAGGGGACTGGTAACTTGTGATCACTGCAAACCAAGGAATTATGGGAAATGACACTGCTCTGACATTCAATCCTATGGATTTTGTCCAAAGAGAAAACAACCTTGTGAGACTGTACACTTGATTGCCAATCTTCAATACCATGTTCGGCAATTTTTCTTTACATTCCGGCGTATCGATGTGTCTTTTCGCATAACTAAGCACCTGGAAAATGAAAGCACAAAAGCATGAATGAGCTGCACAATCAGAAGAACTTCGAGGAACTCCGAATCAAATGTCTCTACTGCAAAGGAAGAACTCATTGGAGTACTCACATTTATCATTTGTTGTATACAAAAGCCTTAAGCAGTGATTTGCTCTCTTTGTTGTATCCCGATCTTTCGCAATTCTTTCAGGTGAGAAGCTATCTCCTGAATGAATTGAAGCCCTTCCTCTCCATATCTGATTGAGTTAATGCTGTGCTCAAGGAAATTCTGGTCTGCCTCAAGAGCTTCCACCTTCTGACTTAGATCAGAAACTTCATTTACTAGAGAATTTAGATCAGTTTCTTGAGTGGAACCTAAAGATTTCTCTAGTAAGGGTCCTTGAACAGGCTCATTTCTTCTATCGGTCATTGATAATTTACTCTCTTCTGCCCCACCATTCTGTTCAGCTCCCACTTTGCTATTCAGATCCCTCATGTCATTTTCCTTGTCTCCTGAATATTCACTGTTGATCAACTCTAAGCTTAGTCCATTATTAGAAAATAGATGAAGCTTCCTTTTCAACTTCTTCAAACTTCGTATGATATACGACTTTTCATCTTCAAAATCAAGAAATGAACTGTTCACAGTAATGATATTCTTATCCGCAAGTGACGTGTTCGTTCCTTCAACTTGTTTTTCTTCAGCTGAGTTTCTACTGGTGCTTGCACTATCTTCTGTACATCCCGCTTCAGAGTGATCCGCTCTCGTACCTGTTGCCTTTCTGTCAGAAATTGGTGTCTCAAAGATTGCTTCGTTGGGGAACTTACTCCTATAAAACTCAAGTTCCTCTTCTAGATCTTGGACCTCTTTCTCCTTTTCTGTGAGAAGGTCATTCGTTTTTTGCAATGCTTCCATATCATACTCAGCTTGCTCCTCCATCATTCTTAGGCTCTGCAGAGCTTCCATGTGGAGTGTTGCCTTCTCTTCCTGTATTCGAGTAATCATGGCCATAGCTTGATTTACAGCAATTGCGGATGCGTTCCTTTCTTCCTCTAGTTCTTTGTACAAAGCACTCAGCAATTTCTTATCATGCTCAACCTGCCGTTTTAACCGATCACTGTCACTTTCACCTTCAATTTCACTGACAATACTTCCATCCAAAGATAGACCAGACTCATTTCTTTCTAGCGCGATTCGCTTTTGAAGAATTTGCATTCCTATGATACTAGAAGCATCAGAAGTCTTTACTTCGTCACTGTTAATAGATAATTTAGGACTTATAGGTACTCTGGGACTCATAGGGACTCTAGGACTCATATCATTCATTGACTGCTCTCTAGCAGCAGAGAGTTGTGAGAGTAAAAGCTTCAAATCTTCGCTAAGTCTTGAAGAATCCTTTACAGACCTTTGTTCAGCAAGAACACCAGACAACTGCCTTCCCCTATTCCCAACAGCTAGCTTATAAGCATCACTGAGATCCAATAAGTTTGCAAATTGCTGACCACTGTCACTAAAACTGGGGTTTATTTCTGAAGCTGTGTCAGTTCTTCTAGCTGGCTGACTTTCTCCCTTGCAGAGATCTTCACCGCCTGTCACAGATGTCTGCCAAGCTTCCTCTTCTCTGGATACACCTGTAGAATGTAACAACAAAGAAACGAAAGGTAACCAAAATATGAATTAGCACCATCCACAATAGTTGAGGCCCTTTGTAGTTCTACAAAATGAAATTATCCAAGTGCAACCTTTGCTAATAACAGAAATACCAATAGAAGTCCTGTACGAGGAGGAGTTTGAACTTACAGCTCTCTTTTAATCCTTGAACAGGAGTTTCTGCTCCATTTGTTGATGGAAGGAAATCAACAAGCGAAATGAGCTCGCTCTCCTGTGACATTTTGTCAGGATTTATCCTCTCTGTTGATGGACGAACAGTGTCTACTGAAATAATCCTGTTCTCATCTGATGCTTCCGGTGGAGTTTCTTTTGCATATGATGATTGAGGAACTTCATCTAGAGAAATAATCTCTCTTTCTTTTGATGCTTTTTGAGGGCTGTCACTGGCAATTGGTGATGGAGGAACGTTATCATGGGAAATGAGCTCAGGAAGTGTAGAGGAATCAGCCTTGCAATCAGCTTGTTGCCAATTAAGCTCCTCCAAATCATGCTCAATAGGAACTCTAGATGCTATTGCTGTGACAGCATGCGAGTTGATAGCATCTGATTGCACCTTTGAAGCCAAAATTGAAGGCTCAGGTGAAGAAACTGGATCGATCAGTTTCTCAGTAAAAGAATCATCGAGTAGACTGATAGTGCAAGGTTCTGGCTTCACGAATCCAACTGAAATATCTTCGTGTACAGCATTTTTGCCATCATCATCAGACAACATGACTTCAGATTCAGTATCAGAGTTGAACTTAAGTTCGGTGTACCCTACATGAGATAAATGATCAAACCCACTAGTTTTCTGTCGAGTACTTCTGATGGGTATAGATTGTTTACTCTTCTTTAGGTTGCTGCAATCATGTTTAATAGCACCTGATAAAGGGACATCAAGATCAGCAGCCCCAGAATCAACTGATATAGCCCGCATCAGCTTTTGGCAATATCCTCTTGGAATCCATGGTTCATTGCAACAAGAACATTGTCTAGTAACTGAACTATGATCATCAAGTAGTGAGTCCTGATCTAAAACAAAGCTAGAATCCTCCCCCAACTTCCCCACCAACAACCTATACGTTTCAGCATTGGACTTGTTGGTTGTGGCGAATGAGAAAAGGCAATTTTCACACATTCCATGGACATTGACAAGATTATTGTGAGCGTGACAGAAAACTAAGGATGAGATCTCCAACTTATGATCGCCACAGATCAAATCCCAATAATATTTCAACTTTTTAGAGCCCAAAATATGATCCAGTCTTGAGCATAGCAAACACGGGGTTTGCAACTCCCATTGACATGCAAATTTTGTAATTAAATACGAGAATATAGCATTGATGAAGAGCATGCATATTAGCAACCATTCCAAAGCAGCAGATGCCAATGCAGGGCTGATACTCCAGGACCTTTTCTTTGATTTAACAGATGAAACCCCGCTGATAGCCATGCTCCAGCAGGGTTAGAAATTTCTGGAATGAGATGTTGATTAATCAAACGAGAAGCAACACCGACCCTCCCAAAATGCTCAAGAATCCAAAGCAAGATTCGAAACTGCAATCAACTTGAAGAATATTGGAGACCTGAAACTGATAATACAAAAAGGGTTAAAGACCTCATTTTTTCAGTAATTTTTGTGTGTTTGTGAAGCCACTTGAAGTCCTGCTTACAATGCAACAAGCTGACATTCCGAAGAAAAAACAATCTCGAGATGAAAACATGCAAAAGAACTGCTCGCAACTAAAATACAATCATTTCACGTATAGGAGCTATGAAAATTAGAAATCTGATGGCTGTTCAACATCAAAAGTCAATAAACAAGACGTGACTAAAACCTGGGAGAGATTAATTGAGCACTTGCTGGATGCACCTCACACAGAACCTAAATTGGAAATTAAACATAGATGCATTCTAATAGGGGAAAAATACCAGAAATTCTTGACATGCAGCATCAACTAGAAGTTAATAAACTAAATTCTGAAATTTGAGCACATAAATAGACACACTTCTTGTGAGTTGTGACACATATATAGCCATGAAAAATACAGCATACACCTCCGCCTCAGAAGAAAATCAGAAAATCATTACAAGAAAATGGAAACTCAGTGCTTCAAGAACATCGTAGACATGTTTCCACACAAGCTAGTAGACCAAATTCAAGACAAAAACTTATCAGAATCCAAATTGAACTTATGTTGAAGTAAAAGACCAGTCTTTTTTCCTTTCTTTTGATGATTTGGAAGAAAGGTCTAAATGACAATACTTACTTGCACCCCTAACCTTAACAAGAAAAGACAATATCAGTGCTCCAAGAACATTACAAACAAGTTTCCACACAGAAGCTAGAAGAGCAAATTCAAATTCAAGACAAATACTTATAATCTGATTCAGAATCCAAATCGATCTTGTATGCTGAAGTAAAAGATCAGTCTTTTTTCCCTTCTTTTGATAATTTGGAAGAAAGTTCTAAATCAATGGAAGACAATACTAATTTGCACTCCTAAACTTGACAAGAAAAAAAAAATTCAAAGAAAAAGACACATACCTATGTACCAAGAAAAAAAAAGCATGAAAAAGTCCAGTTTATGTGCTAAACCAGACCTAACTAGCCATCTCAATCAAGGAAAACTTCCCATTTTCACAGCATCAACAACCACAGAACCCCATTTTTAGAACACAAATTAAGAGCTTACTATAAAAAAAAATATTAGCCAAAATTAGAAAATGAAAGTACCAAAAGATAGACAGCCAAAGCTAAGAAGCTAAAAGTAAACAATTAGGGCATCAATATCTGAACTTGCAGCATGAATCAGAAATCAAAAGCCATTAATTTAAGATCCACAGCAGATTAAAACGCGGAACAAAAATCTCATAACAAGATTGAAAAGACAAACATAACATAAATTCATGATCAAAACAAAAAAAACCAAAGTCAAAGTTTAACAAACTGACCCGTTCATGTAAAGAATCCAAGAATTCAGAGCCAGAGAGTCAAATCAAAGAAACAAATCCCATGTAGCAGAAACACAAAGACACAGAAGAAAACAAAAACAAGACAGCTCCTTCTTCTTTTTTAATTCTTGAAGTATTTGGATGTGGATACAACAGTGCACGTTGCCTTCAGATGTAGACAATTTTAAAATGTGTAAAGAGAAACCAAGAGTGGAAATCCACGCCGACCATGAACCTAAAAGTGGGGCTCAGTTGAAAAGAGACAAGAGACCGAAAGTATTGCCCTTTGTAAAAATTAAAGTTGAAAGGAGACTTTTTTGGCATAGGCTTATCAAATAGTAGATCACAGAAGAGCGAAGATTCCCGCGAAAACTAACTGTCGAAACTGTTTTATTTAGGCTTGTAGTGAGATAGCCTTTACTAAAAAAAAATCACCGGTTCTCATGGCGTCACGTCCTTGATATGTACTCCAATTTCTTTCATGGATTTAAGAACATATCTCCGATGTCTGCGGAAGATTATTCACTACTTCTGATGTGGAGTAAGAGATTTAGGAGCTTTTAAATGTTATGATTCTTGTATGATGAAATAGAAATAAAGTTGATAGATTCTGATTATCAACAATTCTTAATTCTCTTAAAGATAATATATAAATTGTTTAAATAGTAACTAAATTGACTTCAAATAACATTTTGAATCTTGTCTAGATAAAAAAATATTAAAAAAAATTAAAAGCAATTTCAAACCAGCAACTTTTAGACTTAATTTGAACATGATCCTAAGCTTGGCTGGTGCTAGTAGACCGACATTATAGAAAATTGAGTATGTGCTTGTAGAATTTCAGCCTGATTTAATTGTAGAATAAAAGTTATAGATGTTTTTATTAGAAAACTCATTTAACTCATTCGTCAAAATGTTTAAAATAAATGTTATCAAGCAGTAGATTTGATGAATTTTAGATCTTAGAGGATTGGTTTAAATGGTAAGGAGCGGACTAATTTAGTTTTGAGGTTTCAAGTCTGAATTCTGCCATTGATTTTTTTGATGATATATTTACTTTCAATTAATTTTACTATCTTAAATTTGAGTTATGATATAGGTGTGTTTATGCATTAGCTCATTTAGGATGATAGCTCGTGCTTTTCAAAATATTTTGCCTGAAAAAAATATCAAATTAATTTTTTTAGGTGTTTTTTTATGGTTTTGATATGCTGATTTTAAAAATAAAAAAATCTAAAAAAAATTATTTTTATACATTTTCAATTAAAAAACACAATTTAAAAAGTATAATGCATTATAATACCAAACACACGCTAAGAGGTCGTTTGGAACTGCATTCCAAAGAAAATATTATTTTTTATATATTTTTGGATCATTATATGTTGATATCAAAAGGAATTTTTTTAAAAAAAATATTATTTTCATATATTTCTAAACAAAAAAAAAAACACCTTTAAAAGTAACAACTACACTTCCAAACATATTTTAAAAATCACAATATTTTCCACAACATTGTTTAATCACAAGGTTTTTATAATTATGATTTCTTTCAATTCAACCCCATGGTTTTCATAAATAGCAATTAAGTCCCTACTATTTTGAATATGGGATAAAGTTCCCTTCCTACCATTTCATTACAAACTTCTATTAAAGTGAAAATTCTAAATATACTGTTGACTGGTTAAGAAGTTTGACTTTGATTCAAATATTACCATAAGATTCAAATATTATGGGCACTGTTGATTGGTTAAGAAGTTTGACTTTGATTGTTAAGTATACTGGAATTGAAGGAAAAGATAAACTTAATTTGTTAAGAAAAATACATTTAATTAATTTTCCTAGTTGTTACTAACGAGAGTTTGAATTCAGGTTTTTTTAAATAATTTTGAACATAAGATTTCATTAAAATTACTAAATTAAATTTAATTCAAAGGGTTACAAATAGTCTTTTAATATTCACATTAATCATCAATTAATTACAACCAATAATTTTAAACAAAGAAATTAATTTCACTCAAAATTCTTTTTAATTGTCAAATTTTGGGGGCTCGTGGAGAATCTTTCCAATGGATGATCCTATCATATGACAATGGATTTAGGATAGTGTTGGCACATGAGATTTGAAATAATATCCTGCACTTGAGGGTCTAATTGTTGTGGTCAATCGTGTGACTTGTTCCGTTCCCGTCCCGGGTTCAACCCTTTATGTGCACCCTGTCACCCCCGCGGTGCCTTACCTGTTCACTGGGCTTGCAGGATGTTCAGTGGGCCGTGGGGAATAGTCGTGGTGCGCGTAAGCTGGCCCGGACACCCCACGCTAATCAAAAAATAAAAATAATCAAGTGATCCTGCAAGCTTGCGATATTGATGTGCTGTTGGACAAGAAAATTTCAGTGGGTGGTCCAGCTGGATATAACATTGCTGTGAAATTAACTGTATATATATTATTTGAATCTTAAGAAAATAACAATTTCAAAATGGAATTGATTTATATTTATAAATAAAATATACAAGGAAAATGACATATTATCCCCAAATACAATGACTTTATTTTTCAAAAATACAAGTAATGTAAATTTTTTTTCTTACAAACTTAACTCTAAGTTACTAGATATGGATAGTTTCATGAATAAGATAGTCAATAAATCATGATACAAAAACTTTGCAATATCCAATATCATATGCTATAAAATCATATTGCCAACATATTAATTAATATTGTTTTATGTTGTAATAGCTCACTATTAAAGGCACAGATTAATTAGGAACTAAAATATATGATAATTATAGATATTTGGCAAGTTAAATCCTCCAAGATATATTATTTAAGAAAATATGTATTGTAAAGTACAAAATTTTGAAAATAAAATATTTAAAATATAGTCTTTTTAGTGATTATTATTATTATTATTATTATTATTTTGAATTAGAAAACACAACCGATCAAATGCCAATATTGCCTAATGTTACCCCATTATCATTTTTTATATATATATTTTATCAGAAATTATTAACAAAAATTTTCCATCGATTTTTCCATCGGATTTTCAATTACTATTTTGGTAATTTTAACCTGTTTACTCTTGCCTGCGCTGTTGCCAACATTATAGTAATGATTCGAAGCTCATTCATGTCTGCTTGCTTGGGCTCTAATTCTGGCAGAGTGCATGCATCGACTCGTTTGTTGGATTCCTGGATTGTCACAGCATAATAGTATAAATTATATTTTAAAAATTATTTAAAAATTTAAATTATTATGTTGAATTTAATATGATATCAGAATTTTAATAATTAAGTGTTTAAGAGTTTAAATTTTACTATTTTTATTTATTTAATAAAAATTAAATATAAAATAGTATGAACTTACGAGTTTCAAGTTTAAAAAGTGTTTAGTTGAGGATTCTAATAATATAAATTATATTTTAAAATTTAAGATATTAAATTAAGATAGTTATTTGAAAGTCAAAGTCATTGCAGGACGAAACACAAAAGCTGAATGCCATGATGTTTCTGTTCCTTTGAGTACGAGGGCAAAGGAATTAGAGTAGCTTCCATTTATACGCTGCTAGAACTTAAAAAAGAAAAAAGGATCACACGTTAAGAACCAGTAAGATTGTCAAGGTAAACAGACCAGAGTGCACAAGGCTTCTGCTTTGTCTCGCTGAACATTGTTTTCAGACAAGAGATGGAAGGGTTTCTCTTGACTTGTGTCGGCATGTTGGATTTTGCCAGCAAATATGGAGCTTTGAGAAACCGTTCAGGGCCTAAGCAAATGAGTGGCTACCTTTTTTTTTGCTTTCTAACTTGACTTTTGTTTCAATATTACTCCACTGTGTAATAAATTGCATCATCACTGACCTCAAGGTTGGATTGATTCATTAATGGGTATTAAGAAAACACAGATAGGAAATCTGCTGTTCATTCTACTTTGCATCCACACACAATTGCATTCTGGATTCGCAACCGAGCAATTTTTGTTTTAGTTCTTCCAGTGATGTAGTTTTTTTTAAAAAAAATTATTATTTTATATTTTATTTTATTTGAGGTTAGCTTTAATAGTTTGTTTAGACAAGTTTAATGTGGGGTTCTTGAAGAATAAAAAAACATTTTTTTTATTAGATTGATGATTGATTTTATGAAAAATTGTTTGGATTTTTTGTTTTTCAAATTAAAAATAAAAAAAGGATTATAATTGAAAAATTAAAAAAAAATGCAGCCCTCTTTGTCCCTAAATGAAAAAAGACAAGAAATTATTGATGAAAACCAAGAAGAGAAGATACAAAAAAAAATAGAATGAGTTGCCAGAGCCACACTGGAGCTACACTACCATCAAACATTGTTAATAAAAGGAAAACCCGTCAATATGATTTCAATTGCATCAAGGAAGATCACCATTTAAGCTCAAAGAAAGCCACATGTGCCTCGTCCAATGCGGTGGCCTTCCTTATGCATGCCTTACCAATGCAGTCATCTGGATTGTTTTTAGACCCGACTAGTAGATTCGATTATATTAAGAGAATTCCTATATAGTTTAATTTAAAATTCAGGTTATATAAAAAATCAAGTTATAATGTTTTAAGATTAATCCATCAGGTTGAGTTTAATGACATTATCAAAAAGTTTTTCACAATTTGATATTTTTTTATGTTCAAATAAACAACATTGCTTAATTTTTTAAAAGTTTGAACAACATTGTCTTAAAATTATTTTTTATATATAATATTAAATTTTGACCGCGTCAACTTGATATTTTATGAATTTATGCCTATTTTTTTATTAAAAAAAAAACAAAAATTAGCTCACAAGAACATTAATGAAACCTTGAATTCATGCCAAGGCAGGTGACCTAAGACTTAAAACCTAGCTTAAATCAGGATTTTAGATGAATCAGATTAAAGACCGAAACGATAAAATATGGTTCATTTAGTTGGGTTTATTAATTACCTGTTGAATTGAAAATCCTATGGGTCATCACTAAGAATTTTGTTTTGAGAAAAGTCAAAACGTCATCATTATAATAAATATATTTAACCTAATGATCAGCTAATTGAACCGATGAATTATGCAAATTGATCATCAACAACGACATCTAACTTTAAATAAATAAATAAATAAATAATTTAACCCTTTTTTTTCTTAGGGGTGAAGGATCATGTTTAAAAACCTCCAACGACAACATTCGCTAACAAAATACATGACTTGTCTTGGTTTATTTTACATGAGGCTATTGCTTCCATCTCTGGGATAAATGAATGCATGCAAATGCCGTTCTATCTAATGAGTAAATATTATAAAACATTTCATGATTCAAATAAAACCATGATCAAAGATTAATAGATCTGTTTGGGAGTGTAGTTATGGTTGTTTTTTAAAATGCTTTTCATGCAAAAATACATCAAAATAATATTTTTTTTATTTTTATAAAATTATTTTTGATATCGGTGTATCAAAACGATCCAAAACATAAAAAAAAAATTCAATAAATTTTTTTTGAACCGCCTTTCCAAATGCTTTCTAAGTTGATAATGAATGACTATTTAATTCAAAAGGGAATTTCACAATTATAGTTTAAAGTTTAAACACTTTATGAGTAAATTAATTAAAAGGAAATTTCACAACTATAGTTTAAAGTTTAAACACTTTATGAGTAAATTATTTAGCTATTCTCTCAATTCTTGGCATTCAAATTTTATAAATTATTGGAGGAAACTAATATTACTCTAGAAAATCTCAAATCTTAGTTGAGTTATTCATGTGCCTATTCTTTTGACATAAATATATCATTTCTTTTAATATAACTATATATACAAAAATATACTTTAATCATTCAAGAATCTTATTATTTGATATGAAAATATTAATTTTTCTAGAGAATTTAGATATTTTTTAAAAAACTTCACTCCCTTAGCTAATATACAACTATATTTTTAGTGATCATATTAAGTAATTTGTTATATTAAACAATGTTTTTTTGTTTTTTTATTAGGATGAGTGTTCGAGTCAGTTTGTGTATATTTTGACTAATTTCATGAATTTTAAAATTAACAATTATATAAGCCTCCAATTATTCTGAGATTTATAAAACTGAAACTAATATAATACTTTACATTAAACAATGTTATTCTACCCTAACATGCGGAAAGAAGAGGAACACTTGTCGTGTTTTGATATATAACTTGAAGACAGAATCAAATGCTGAGAAAAGTGAAGAGTTTATTGTACTAAGAGCTTATTTATTTTAAAGGTTGAACTCAATTTTTTCTATGGTACGAAACATGAAATTGAAAAAATTCAATATTAATTAATCTAACATTATACAATCAAATAAATTTAATAAACTTTATCTTTTTATTTTTTATTTACTAACATCTTAGTTCTTTTGGCACTTAATTAACACTTGTATTTGTTAAACTATTTTGTTAAATGTATATCCAATCTAAAACATTTTTGGAATTATTTATAGATAAATAAATTTAACTATTTATTAAATTAAAGCATTTTATTTTAAAATCTAAATAGGTTTATATAAAGCTGGGCAACAATAACAAAAATAGTTTGTTTGATTTTAAAAACACAAACGATAAATCTTAACAACACAAAAAATAATAATATATTTTGATAATATGATTAAAATAAAAATAATCAAATATGCAAATAAATAATTTAATATTTTTTAAAGTTTAGTCTTTATCATCACAAATATTTAGTAATTATCTACATTTGAAAACTCTAAGAAAGTTTGAGACAAAATATATAAAACTCGATAAATTGTTAGATGTAAGACCCTAATTACATATAATAGTTTCAAATTCTTTTATATAAAGAGTTTGGGCTGGATTATGTATTAGTTTTTTTTTTTCTTTTATTCTAATTTTACAGGAACAAAGCTCTTGGAGTTCTAAATTCCAAAACCAAATCAAAAGTATTTAGGAATGGTCGAATATACTCACAAGTTGTTTTTTTTATTTTTTTTACTGTGTTCATATCTTATTTTTAAAAAAATTATTTATTAATATCTTATTTATTTATCGAGAGTCTTGAATATCTATTTAGAAATTAATTATCTAAATACTATTAGTTATTCAATATAAAATAAAAAAACTATATATATATATATCATGTCAAAAAAATATTCAATATATATATATATATATATCCAAATTTAATAATATTTATATTTTATTAATTATCTATAAATAAAATAATTATAAAAAAGATATCAATACGTATAAATTCAAGTTAAATTGAAATCCCTGAAACTTTCTTGGATTTCTTACTTCCCATACAAAGTAAATACCCACAAAGCCTCGATTTCAATTATAAAATTCCCCAAAAGAAAAAACAGTAATTCCAAAAAACCCCAAAGTGAAAAACACCCTTAAGAAATTTCATTGACATAAATACCCTCTTTCTCTCTTATCCCCAAATTCTGTATTTTCCTTCTCAGCCCTTACAAACCCTACACTCCCTCTTCTGCCCTTCGCTTCTCCTTGCCCTTCTACTCTCCCTCTCTCCTTCGTTTTTATTTTTCCGATCTTCTCCCTCCTCCCTTACCCGCCAATTTTCAAATTATACTCCTCAATTTTTCTTTCTCGAAACACATTGATTAACCCTAATTTTATTTGTTTGTTCGATCTGTACTTGGACCTGTCCCTACACTCGACAAGTTCAGATTTTGATCAGTGCCCATTTCATATTTTTCCATGTTTGCTTTGTTCAAGGTTGGTTTTTCTCTTCTGGGTTCTGATGATGTTGATTTGCTTTTCAACTAGGGTTTTGAATTTTGATTGACTTTTGTTCTGTGGGTTGTTATGATTTTTCTCTTGAAGTAATTGTTTGGGGTTATGTTTCCTATAGTTTTGAGCAAAACCCCGTTCTTGTTTATTTTGCTATTAAAAAGGTTTTTTTTTCATGTCCTGGTACGGAGGTTTTTTTTCTCTCTCTCAGTGTGTTCTTTGATATTTTCTTATGAGTATCTTTAGTCTCAATTATGTTCTTATGAGTGCTTTAATTGATGGGATTTTTTTTGGTTTTTGCTTCAAGTCATTTTTTTTGCTGATAGTCGTGGAAGGGAATGTGTACATGATGACTGTTGTTTTCTTCTTTCTCAGTTGGACATGATTTCTGACTGAAAATGTTGAGTTTTGAGTTTGGTGTTCATTAATGGTTCAGGCTTTTTTTGAGATAATTGAGTTAAACCTTAAAAGAAAAACCAATTATGAAAAGCTCAAACTTGGTTTCCTGTCTTGTTTTGATGCCTAGCAAGTGGGAGTGGTCTTAAAACCGAGTTAAGTTTTTGTTTAGCTCCTTTAATTGGCTGGTTCATTAAAATTTTGTTGATTAATGACTTAGGCTTGGTGTCTCTTACATTCAGTTCCCATGTTGTTGATATGTGAAGGTTGTGGAAGTTAATGTTTCTGTGGGCACTTTGGAGGTGTTGAATTCTTTTGCTTGTGAGGTAATGCTATTTTGAGAAGTGAAAGATTGTGAATGCAGTTTAGGTTGTCTGTTCCTTTGGCGTGTGTAAATGTATGATGGTCTCTCTGCATTTAATTATCACAGGAGAAAAAAATGGTTTCCTTGTCTCATTTTGTATACAATTGCAATCGCAATTTTACTAGGAGGGATTAAAAAAGTGACAGTCTTCTTAAAGTTTCTCGTTTGTTTGTTTTTTTTGTTTTTTTTTGGGGCGGGGGGGTGTCCGGGGTGGGTGGGTTTACTGATTTAATTTCACTTTTTTGCATGTTTTTCGTGTTTGCATCCTTTTATCTGGACTTTTGTTGTGAGTCATGTTTGTACTTAAGCTTCAAGTATGAATGCGGAAGATGTTGAATGGACTATTGAAAATACGGTTCTATTCACTTGACAGGGTACCGTATCTGTTTATAATTGATAGTTTGTTCTGGGGGCTGATTTGTTACAGCTGTTGCTATATTGTGATTGATTCATTTCGATGGCTAACCATGACCTGATACTTGGGCAAAGTCACAATCTAGGGCTCAGGCAGAATCAACAGCTGGTCCTAGGCCATGATCACAGTTTGGGTCTAGGCCAGAACCATGATTTGGAACTGGGGCAAGCACATGAACATCATTTGGGTTTGGGACATGAACATGAGTTGGATTTAGGACATCCTCATGATGATGAAATGGGTTTGGGACAGAGCCAGAATGATGAAGGGGAAGCTGTTCACAATTATGGGCATGGGAACGATTTAGTTATTGATCGAAAACCTGAACAGGGAGATCATGAGCTGGCTCTTACTGTACAGAACCATGAGTTAGCTTTATCAGAGAGCAATGAGTTGGTTGTTTCAGAAAACCAAGAACTTGATGACAACCTGCAACTAACTGTGGACGAGGATCAGGAAATGGGTTTGGAACATGCTCAGGGTTTGACTATTGAGGAGTCCCAGCTTATAGTCCATAGTCCTGTTATTCAGGCCCGTACCCTTTCAATAGCTCCTAATTATGAGATGGCAGTGGGGCAAGAGTTCCCAGATGTCTTCAGCTGCCGCAGGGCGTTGAGGGATACAGCAATTGCCCTTCACTTTGAAATGCAGACAATAAAATCTGACAAGACACGTTTCACAGCTAAATGTGCAAGTGATGGATGTCCCTGGCGCATACATGCAGCAAAGCTCCCAGGTGTTCCAACTTTCACAATTAGGACCATTCATGAGTCCCATACATGTGGAGGAATTTCTCATCTTGGCCATCAGCAAGCTTCAGTTCAATGGGTTGCAAACTCTGTGGAGCAACGGCTTAAGGAGAATCCTAATTACAAGCCAAAGGAGATATTAGAAGAGATTCACCGGGTACATGGCATCACTTTATCATATAAGCAAGCTTGGAGAGGCAAGGAACGCATCATGGCCGCTATGCGTGGATCCTTTGAAGAAGGGTATCGCTTGCTTCCCCAGTATTGTGACCAGGTTAAACGGACAAATCCTGGGAGTATTGCATCTGTATATGGTAACCCAACGGATAATTGCTTCCAGCGTCTCTTCATATCATTTCAGGCATCTATTTATGGTTTTCTGAATGCTTGTCGGCCTCTCCTTGGGCTTGATAGGACTTTTTTGAAAAGCAAGTACCTCGGTACTTTATTTCTTGCCACTGGCTTTGATGGGGATGGAGCTCTTTTTCCCCTGGCATTTGGTGTTGTTGATGAAGAGACTGAAGAGAATTGGATGTGGTTTCTATCCGAACTTCATAGCCTCCTTGAGATTAATACTGAAAACATGCCGAGGCTAACAATTCTGTCAGACCGGCAGAAGGGCATTGTAGATGGAGTGGAAGCAAATTTTCCGACTGCTTTTCATGGATTTTGCATGCGTCACTTGAGTGAAAGCTTCCGCAAAGAGTTCAATAACACAATGCTTGTCAACCTTCTATGGGAAGCTGCTCATGCTCTAACTGTCATTGAATTTGAGGCAAAAATTCTAGAGATTGAGGAGATATCACAAGATGCCGCATATTGGATAAGAAGAATCCCCCCTCGGTTGTGGGCTACTGCTTATTTTGAAGGTACTCGGTTTGGACACTTGACAGCCAATATAGTTGAATCATTGAATACTTGGATTTTGGAAGCATCCGGGCTTCCAATAATTCAGATGATGGAATGCATTAGGAGGCAACTAATGACCTGGTTCAATGAACGCCGAGAGACCAGTATGCAGTGGACATCAATACTTGTGCCTTCTGCTGAGAGGCGTGTTGCAGAGGCTTTGGAGCGTGCACGCACTTATCAGGTGCTTCGCGCTAACGAAGCTGAATTTGAAGTTATATCTCATGAAGGAACAAATATTGTGGATATTCGGAACCGCTGTTGCCTTTGCCGTGGCTGGCAGCTATATGGTTTACCCTGTGCACATGCTGTGGCAGCACTCCTCTCTTGCAGGCAGAATGTGCATCGGTTTACAGAGAGTTGTTTCACCGTTGCAACTTATCGGAAGACTTATTCACAAACCATTCATCCAATTCCCGATAAAAGTCTCTGGACGGAGCTGTCTGACGGGGACCCAAATTCCAACAAGGCTATTGAGGTTGTCATAAATCCACCCAAATCCCTTCGACCGCCTGGTCGCCCAAGAAAGAAGCGAGTCCGAGCAGAAGATCGTGGTCGTGTGAAGCGAGTTGTGCATTGCAGCCGTTGTAATCAGACAGGCCATTTCAGAACAACATGTGCAGCACCCATCTAATCTGTGACTGAATGTGGTGATTGCTTCTGTATCTGGTACGCCACTCCTGTGCAAAAATATTCTATCATCTTTTTTTTAGTCCTTTGTAGTCTGTGATAGCTGTTAGATGTGCAAGTAAAAGCTCTATTTATTATCTGCAACAGTTTAATGAATTAAGCTTTATCATCTTAAATGTAAGTTCACCTCAAAAATAAAAAGTTATGGATGATTGCATTGATAATTGTAGCTTTCAATATCAAGATAGTGATTCTCGGTCTTGTCATTCTGGAATTCCTCCTACTTTGTTAAGTCTAGTCATGTTCTGATGCTATTATGTATTGTAAAATTTTTCTAGGCTTGAGCTGGCCACTATTAATGTAGCTAATGATTCTTATTTTTTTTATTATATTTCCGGACTCTCATCTTTGCGTTTTGAAACTGTGAAAAAGAGCAGTCAGAAATCTTTGTTTGAACAAGGCTTGCTAACCCCCTGCAACTCCAAGCTGTTTAGATCTGATCTTGGCACAGAAAGTGCCAAACGAAAGCAGAAATGGGTTGTTCGTATGCCTTTTGGGTGACAGAAATGTTAATGGCAAGTTTTTGATCGGATGAACTCCTGTTATCCTAGGCAACAAGAATTTTTTGTTCATGATATAGTAGGGTGGGTGAATGACAATCAGTGCCTAAATGCACTTCAACCGCCACTTTTCACATACCGATCCTCTGTTAGGGTTGCGCCAACGGCAAAGCCTTTGATGTAGATTCCCTCAACCACATCACTCGGCATGTACACGGGCCCTGAAGCATTAATTGACTTCAGTAGCTCTCGGTTAAGCTGGCTTGTGCGTTCGTGATCTGGGATCACTTCATAATAACAATCAGTAATACCATTTTCATTCATCTTATTACTCATTGCAGAATGCAAAGCCTCGAAACACATTTCTAGGAACTTGAAACCATAGTTATAAAACCTGGTTTGGCTCATGGTTTGGCTCATGGTGTGGATCATGGGTTGAGTCAAGATTATTTAAAAAAAAAATCTTGAATCAACGTAGTTTTTTTTTTTTTTTTTTTTAATATGAACTTAAGTGTCATTTGAGTTTTGATCAGATTGAATGGGTCGGAAGTTGATCTGCTAAGTTACCAACAATTCTCATCCGATTCTGATTTGATAAGAAATCTTGTTCAAGCCATGTCTTGAGTCGGTAGATCATTGAATTAACTTGTCGGGTTGAATCATGTTTAATAACATATTTTGCATGACTGTAGTGTAAAACTTGGACAAATACCTTTGTTAACATAAATGAAATTACTAACATGTACTAGAAGATACCAGTTTATTTTTCTCGCTATTATTGCTGCATGGATAAAAAAAAATTGAATATAAGAAAATAATATATAAATTGTTGAAATTTTTTTGTTATTATTATTAAACTCAATATAATAGATGTATTTTTTTTAACATGAGTGTTTGGGCAGCTTGCGCGCATCTCGACTAATTTCATGAATTTTGAAGTTAATTGTCATGTAAGCCTCTAGTGATCTTAAGGTTTGTGAGATTCGAACTGATGATTTTTAGGGAGCAAATCTATGACCTAACCAGTTGAGTTACACCCCTTAAGTTCCATCCATGTATTTTAGTTGTATTTATAATGCTAGAAAAAATTCAATTGCTATATATTAATACATTGAAGCAATAAAACCCAAAAATAGAAGAAATATGTGAAGTATGATCGAATTAATTAGCGTTGCCTTTTAACCAAGTGAGACAATAAAATAGCTGATTCTAATCAAACGCTCGACTAGATAAGTGTGATGACTTTGGTTTGTCTACGAAAACATGGAATCCTTGTCCTAGCATGCCTCCCATTCTGGAGTCAAAGGGCTCCTATACACCATGGATGGGTACTATAATACGATAATACTTTGAATTATAATAATGGAATTATGCTTTTGTTCCTAAAAAAATCATTTGAAATGACTTACAGGGTAGATTTATATTTTAACAGGGTTTATTTATTATTCTACAATTATTGAGGGATATTTTTGTCATTTTATAAACCTTTTCTATAATGAATTTATTTCAGTACCCTTTAAAGCAAAATTCCACTTAGGTATGGCTATGGGGTATTCTTAGTTTTTTACTTTTTTAAAAAACAATGCAATGACTCTATCACTCTTAAAATTAAAATAAAAATTTTCAAATCATTTTTGTAGGGGTGAATTTGTAATTTCAATTTGGTATTTTAGAAATAACTAGTTGGTCTCGGGGGTGATGTTGCTTTTGATACATAAAAGTTAAAAATAAAAAAACAAAAAGCTGCTAATGTGTGCATAACACGTACCAACCACTCTGTTGCCTTTGAGTGGATCGTGTGGCTAACTCTAATGACAGACACATTTGTTCCACCGTGTCATTTGATGCGTCTCGACATTCTCTTCTTTCATAGGTGATGCATGTATGGTGATTATGTATAGATTAGCACCAATTTGATTTCTCCTCTTCATTTCTCTCTCATTTATCTCGGTTTACGTGATGCCCATGAAAAAATCACAGCAGCCCTTAAATTTTTTTTTCCTTCAAATTTAGTCTGTTTTACTTGTTTTATTTTGAAAAATCACTTCAAATTGAAAAGTTTTTTCAATTTTATCCTCTAGTTTTTAATAGCTCAAATTTGATCTCTATTTTTTTCTTTTAATTTTCTTTTGTTTGAGATGACTTAGAAATTTTATTTGTTTCTTGCGATTTCATTCTTTTTTTTTTTCATGTCTGGTTTTCATTCCTTTTATTCCTTAGAGATTTTATTAGGCGCGAAAGCCTCACCAAAGAGTCGTGTTGGTTCAAGATTGCATTGGAGAGGTATGAGATTCGAAATTAATTCCTAGAGATTTTGTGAGGCCTAGAACCCCTACTGTAGATATACAGATAAGAATTGTATGGTAGGGATACAATTATTTTATTTTAAAAATAAACTTACTTCCTATTAAAGATAATGCATCTTGAGTTAATTTATTGAGCTTTAGAAAGCCCGAAGAGTTTGGCGTGGAATAACAGGATTGGTAACTGAGTTCCATCCCGTTGTAGCCAGAGGAAGCGTTTCTAGATTACCGACTATGTGCACGAGTATCACAATAGCGTTAGCAACCCCTAGAAGGACTTGACGAGTGTGGAGGTAAAATAATCTCATAGTGATCATTCTGCCTGGGCTTTTTTTTAGTAGTGTAATTACCTATAAGCGCCGGGAGCAGCAAGCAACTATGATGTTGTGGTCAAGTGTAAATTCATTACACGTTCTGGCTTAGATGTATCATGATGGTGTGTCATGAAATGACCTCGAAATGTTAAAAACAAAGCTTAGAAAGAAACTGATGATTTTTTGACTAGTTTTCTACAAACAACGCCAATTGATGATGTCCTAAAAAATCCAAGTAGCTTAGTAATAAAGCTTATGTTCTGGATAATCGGTTAATCACTTAGAAATCCGATCCATTCTTCCTAGTCAATATGATTGACAGCCTAAAGTGCGAAATCAAGATGACCGGTAGCTAGTACGTGGTAGCTGATATATGGTAATCTAAAGTAGCTAGTAGATCAAGAGCCTGTATAAGGTCCTCTATGGTAAATATATAACTCTCAGAAGTTTAAGTATCGTTATAGTGAGAGAGAGAATGCAATGATATTATAGAGAGACAGACTCTGAAAATATACATGTATTAAATAATAAAAATTATAAACCTGAAGTTTGAAGGATTTATAAGATATTTATAATCCATGAATATTATTTTTTTGAAGAAAAAAATTGAAGAGTCATTTATCTTTTATAAATTAATGTGATATTTTAAGTTATATTTCATATAAAATAATATATTGAATTAATATAAATTTTTTAGAGGCATGTGGGGGTACTAAAAATCCTTAAAGAAAGGTGCTTAAAAAAGTTGCTTAAGTCCGTTAGAGGTAGAAAATAGGCCTAAGCGCACTGCCTAAGCCCAGCGTTAGGATGTGACCGAAATAGCATTGTGAGAAATGAAAAGAATCCGTGATAACTTGAACTCACAAAGGACATGTCGTTTTAACTCGGAAAAACTGACCCACAAAGGACATGTCGTTTTAACTCGGAAAGACTGACCTTAAAATGCTTTTTGTTGCAGGACTGTGACTCACCTTTAAAGAATCATGCTATATTTATATTTTATTTTGCCCCCTAAGGTTTCCAGAGTTCCTGAATTCCCCCCTGCACTTTTTTCTTTCAATTGTCTCCCTAAAAGATAATATATAATTAAATATATTTACACACTATACTTTTATCCAAATTATAAATGAAATTTTTTGTAATTGAATTTTAATTTTAATTTTAGGACAATTATCCTAATCAGTATTGCTCATTCAATAAATTTGCAAAAAATAAAATAAAATAAATTCGTTTGAATTTTTATTTGCTAATTATGTTAATTTTTAGATTGAATGTGGTGTGTATTAGGTTTAGATTTTGATGAAACAAGTTTTATGAATCTTGATATGATTGAAAGATAAATATTTCATTAAGAATTCTATTAGTTTAATCAATGAAGTGTGTATTTGGTATTGTGGTATAAAATAATTTTAAGAAATATATTTTACTTGAAAAAATATTACAATAATTTTTTATTTATTTTCAAAAACACTAAAAAATATATCGATTTGATGTTGTTTGAAGTGAAAGAACCCTAAATAAAAGCTAACACACTTTTAAATACTCGCAAAGAATTAAAAGAATTGAAACTTACGGGAAAGTATTAGGGAGCTAATTGATACAAAACTAAGGTTTAGGGAAGAAATTGAAAAGCCTCCCAAACCTTAGGGGGGGAAATTAAATGGATGTGAAAGCCTGAATTTCAGACTAGTATTTCATGCCTGTACAAGCCTCATATGGCCTGTCAAAGGTAGGCAAGTACTTTAGACGCTGAAACATTTCTTACATCACGCTACTTGTGTTAAAGCCCAAAAAAGGGAAAGAACATAATTTCCCTTGAAGAAACTGCTGGATTCCCTTCACTCTCTTGGCAGTGCTAACAAGATTTCCTTTATCAGTATTAATATCACTCTCATTAACACTCAGGTACCTTGCGTGTGTGTGTGTGTGTGTTTGTTGAGACCTAGTAGTGTCCTCATTAAGGCTTCGAAGAATTTACGATGAGAAACGAAGTACTGGTTTTGCCATGTCTCTTGTTGCTGCATTGTTATGTAGGTATGTTTTCTTCCTTGTTTTTGTAGTTTTTGCCTTGGTTTTGCTTGTTTCTGGTTAGTTCTTGTTATGGGTTTGGCTTGTTGGGCTCCTGTTGAATTTCATCACGGCTTCCATGATGTAGGTTGGAGTAGCTAGTATCCTCTCTCTTTGGTATTAACTTGATAAAAATGTACTGTTTTAGTATAATTTTCCTCTTTTTGGCTGGTGGCCCAGGTTAGCTTCAAGATTTCTTTCTTTAGAGCCTGATTACCAGAATGCTTAGAGGATGGCAATGGTGTCTGTCCACATTTTGACTGTTTATCCAAACTTACAGTTTCAAGCAATGTCCCTAGCTAACTCTCTGTGTTTTTGCCTTTTGGTTTTTCTAGATTTCCCATGCCCCAAGCCCATATAAGCATTTTTAATCTAGTTTTATGTGTTTCAAGATACCAGCTACCAAGGAAACACACTTTCTTGAGAACCACAGGGGAGACATCAAACAAAAAAGAGTGTGCAGAAACACTTTGCTTCCTAAGCGTGCCTTAGTTGATGCTGTAGGAACCTATTTGCGAGGCTGCTTATGGTAAAGAGCATATTACAGCAGCTTTGTTTCCTTCTTCTTGCCCTTTCCCCCCCTCTCTGTTGGCCTGGTTATGATCCAATCAATTAATCTCAAACGGTTGGTCCTGTGGTTAAGGAGACATGCTCATTTCTTTGATGTTTTAGGTTTGGATTTCAGGGTCGACGTTTAGAAGAATTTATTAAATTTTTATGAACGTAGGAGATTGACGTGAAGAATTTGTACTGTGTGTTTAGATTTCATTCCCTTCAGGATTTTTGATAGAAATCTTGAATTGCATCATTAATGTTTCTGAGATCATCCCTTTTTAATTATTTTTTTGTCCCTTTGATTTTCTCCGTCCAAACATTTAGTCCTGACAATGGAGACTATAACGCAAGAGAAAGCAGAGGCTGCTATCCCAGTCACAACATTGTCACCTCCAGAAGGAAACACAACTTTTCTTGCTGGAACCTCATGGTGTGTAGCCCTTCCAGGTGTCTCTCAAATTGATTTACAGAACGCGTTAGACTGGGCCTGTGGTCTAGGCATGGCAGATTGTAAACCAATCCAACACGGTGGAGCGTGTTTCGATCCTGACACACTTGTGTCTCATGCCTCCTATGCTTTCAACAACTATTACCAACAAAATGGGAATTCTGATATAGCTTGCAATTTTGGAGGAACTGCTACTCTAACCAACATTGATCCCAGTAAGAAAAGCTTGCCTTCACATTCTCTCTTCTTCAAATTTTCTGCTATTCTTGCTTCTCATGATGTAGAGAAGAGTAGGATTAGAACTCAAATCCTGTAGGAACTACAGATTTATGCATGAAATATCAGCTTTGTGGGATTACAGAATTCAATTCAACATGAAATATCCTGTTGGAACTACAGAATTCAATTCAATTCCTGTTGTAACTACAGATTTACTATAATATCAAACACACATTTACTCGTGTTTTTTGTGGGATTCGGATGTGAGTGAGAAAGCAATACACGAAGGATATTTAATTATATCTCTCGACTCAAGTCTGCTCGAAAAGCCAAGTATGCTCTTACCATACCACTAATCAACCCCATTTTATTGTGCAGGTCATGGAAAATGTAACTTTGCTTCACCTGGGTATGCTCTTCTGTTTTTCTTTCTAAATAGGATATACATGTTCTTCTTTCACACACTTGGTTTTCTTTTCTTCTTTAAAAGAAAAAAGAAGAGTGTGAGAAAGGGAACATATATACCAAGACAAGGAATCAAACATTAACATTCTAATGTCAAACACCTTTTTGGAGGGTTTTTGCAGATCTGTCGGGTCGTCAGCACCTTCTTCACTCAAGTGCAAAACAAGCTTTATATGGGTGAAGTTTGCTGGGATTTTGCTGCTTTTGTACTTGAGAAGGTAATTATTGGTCGGTCAAGCTGTGAATGAAGTGGATAGTCAATATTGACTATGTCCTTATACCAAACTTTATGTTATGGGAAGCCATAAGATTATGGTATTCTCTGTATTTTGCTAAGATTAGTACTTTGTAATTGGGTTTACAAAGATATTATTCGTATCTTTGCTCATGGGTTAGGAATCTAATTTTGTTTATGCAATCAAATCTTCCCTTTTTGTCTCCCCAGTGTCTATGTGCTTGCTTCTTCTTTTTTTTCTTTCTTTCAAGCTTCCCTAAATTCCATGGGACACTTGGGCTAATTAAGTAGGATGATTATACCTATATCTATATTCTATTAATTACTCAACAAGTAAAGAATTTAAATCAAGAATACTTATTTGGGTATTCATTATTTCACTATTATATATATATATATATATATATATATAGAGAGAGAGAGAGAGAGAGAGAGAAGGAGGTTGTTCTGGATCAAGTTTTGAGTCGAGTTTAATAATTTTTATATCTTATTTATTATTTATCATATAAAGTAATTATTCAAAAAATATATATCCATTTAAAACGTGTCATGTTAAATCAGTATTTATCAAGTTTAGATTGAATTGTTATTTTTATAATTAAGATAATGGTTGAGAAATCACACCTTAGATTAAAATTTTAATCTTTTATTTTATAAAGGTTAAACTATACACTTTTGAGGATGGTGTAAATATGGTAGATGTGTCTTTAGCATATACAAGTTAAATCTCTTCTATACTTGCAATGTTTTTGTTTTTACCTGTTTTCATATGCTTAAAAAAAAAACATAAAATCCAAAGTAATATCTTTTCAGTAAATTTAGTTAATTTTAATTATTATATTTTTTTATTATTTTTATTAAGAAATAATCATAAAGAGTTAAAAAAATATAAAAATATATTAAAAAATTTTAAAAATAAAAACAGAATTGGGTTGAAATTAGACCAATAATCGAGTATCATGGTTAAAAAAAACTAAGTTTGGACCATTTGGGTTATAAATGAAGATTCAGTTGAAGAGAAATTGAAGAAAAAGAACTTCATCTAAATTCTATTTGGCTAAGATTAGAAAAATTAAAGAGCCAATGATGAATTTGAAATACATGGACAAAATAAAAAGTCAATTAGAAATTTATTTAAAGAAAAAAATTAAAATTAAAAGTTAAATTGATTAAAATTAAATAATTCCAAGAACCAAGGATGAATCTGTACTAACTAGTTAAATCTGGAGATCTAAATTGATTTAATTAGGAATATAATTGAAAAAAAAAAATATAATTTAGAACAAATTCAATTAAAATTAAAAAAAAATCAAAAACCAAGTATTCAATTAGTGGTATTTTCCAGCTATTCTTAGTGTTTTTTCACCTGGTCAATTTTAAACTACAAATAATGATTCTTGTTATTTGTATTTTATTTTTGTTGTGTACTTGATTTATATTTTGTATAAGCCACAAATATTTTTTTAATAAACATTCTTATAAAAAAAATATAATAAATAAGAAGGTTAAAATAAAAAAAATAAAAAATTATTTTTATTAGTTTTATAATATTTTGATCATTAGCTCTAATAATTTGAGCAACGCGATCCCATCAAAACCAATTAAATAAAAGCAATAGCTATTTGACTTGTAACCCGACGAGTCTAGTTAAAACTCTTTTATTTTCTTTTTTAAAATAATATTTATTTTATTATTTTATAAAATATAAAATTTAGATTGATTTAAATTAACTAGATAAACTCTTCTAATTAATAATTCATGATTCAAACTCATTCCAGATGAGATTTAAAAACTATGGT
>Ga0325405_1000968_pt1 | contig 28778 bp, 15 predicted proteins | sample PopdelMetagenome_21_FD_205663 | JGI IMG/M metagenome (GOLD analysis project Ga0325405, IMG submission 205663) | Populus deltoides microbial communities from Bellville, Georgia, United States - Xylem-Control-R2 | ecosystem: Host-associated > Plants > Phyllosphere > Stem > Wood/Secondary xylem... | reverse complement strand
AATAAATATTATTTTGTGAAAACAGGTGCGATAAAATCCCATCACTACTTTATCTCTGTGCCATCGTTTTCAATGAGTCTCTATCAGCGTTAAGAATTCAAAAGTAAATTAAATGAAGATAGTGACATGAAATACTTCGTTGACTAGATTGCTAGATGCAATAAAATAAGAGAATGATTACAAACGTGGTTATAGTGGTTTTTTAAGGTATTTTTTATTTTAAAATATATTAAAATAATATATTTTTTTATTTTTTAAAAATTATTTCTAAAATCAGTATATTAAAATAATTTAAAATATATAAAAAATTAACTTTTAATAAAAAAATAAAATTTTTTAAAAACACTATTACAACAGCTTTTTCAAAAGTTTTATTATGTTTGGGAACGCGGCTGCGGCGGCATTCTCAAAAATTTTGAATTTTTTTTATTAAAATTGAATATTGTTTGTATGTTTTAGATCGTTTTGATGTGCTGATATCAAAAATAATTTTAAAAAATAAAAAAAAATCATTAGCATGCATTTTAACACGAAAAATTATTTGAAAAGCACTTGCAACTATACTGCGAAACACACACTCTTCAAAGAAGAGAGGAGGTTCTTCGCAGTGAAAACTACAGGGGGGGTGTAACCGATGTTGCCTGACAGGTTTTTTGCACTTGATTGCGAGCATTATGTATTTCAGTGATATAGGATTGTTCACAAAGAAAAATATATGTTCATGAGATCAGTGATGCTGAGTTAATTTCAAATGCTGGCAGAACATAACAACTCGATCGTAGGAGATAAAATAAAATGTTATAGTATTTATTAATTAGAGGGTTAATTCTTGCAATATATGACAAGATTGAAGAAAAAAAAAGCTATTTAATTTACACTCACAATGACGATAAATATAGTACTAAACTACTAAACAAAGTTCAGCAGCAGCAGCATATTTGACACTTCTAGTAGACCATACTATTGTGCAAGGGCGGAAGCATGCATGGGCTCGGGTGTGCTCTAGCCTAGATCAAGATTTTATTAATATTTTTTTATTAATTTTATATAAAAATAAAATTACAATTCTCAATTGAGGTATCAAAAATTTCTGAAAATTTACGTAGAGCCTTCTAATATAATGCTTTAACCAGGGTTAAAATTTTAGAATTTTTGAAGAAATTCAGAAATTTGATAAAAAAATTATAATTTGACTATTTTTACGTTATTAGATGTAATTTTCAATCCGACCATCAGATTGAGCTAAAATTTTATGAAGGATCTTAAATATATTGAATACAATCTGGTTAAAATTTTAGGATGAACAGAGTTTGGTATTGCTAACAAAAAAAAACATCAAATAAAAGCAAAACGACTCATTAAAGGTAAAATGATTATTTGCCATTAAAAAATAAAATAAATCAGTTCTTTTTTTCTTTTATATGTTGCCGGCTGAGCAGAAATAGAATAGAAAAAAAGAAAAATAAAAGATGAGAGAGAAAGAGAGAAAAGTAAGGGAAAAACATAAAAAAATCCAATGAAAAAAGAAAAGAAAAGAAAAGTGAGAGAATAATGTTGTAAACTTACAAAGTCTAACTTATAAAATATTAATCTAAGGAAGAATCAAGTGAAGGAAGGAGGAATTGAGATAGGGAAAAAATTTAATTACTTTATTTTTCAGTTGACATAATATTGTTATTTTATCCCGGTTGAGGGATTGTTATAATATCGATTCAGATTCGATTATAGATGAATTATATTCCATAAAACATCGAATGAGGTAACTTTAATAGTGAGTTTATTTCTACTTTCACTTTAATTTTATATACTTTTAAATTTATTTTTTAATATTTTAGGTAGTGTATTTGAATTAAAATTTTACTGTTAACTTTAAAAAATCATGTACATGAGTTAATAATTTATCTTTAAAAAAATTTATATATTTATTTAATAATCCAGGGTACAAAAAATTCCTAGATCCATGCTTGCTATTGTAGCTTTTTGGTAATATATAGAAGAAAGGGCTCCTCTCATGTCATGGAACCTTCTCTGCTTTCAGCTAAAGTATGAGCCTGGGCAGGTGTATTTATCAAGAGAATAAAGACAGGCTTATGGAGACCTCTTAATTTGCTTGTTAAGGAGAGCATGTATATAATTTCTGTTCTACCTCTACCGAATGGATAATGTATTCGATCTGCCGCATGATATCACTTTCAAAACTCGTAGAAAGAGTTTCTCGTAGCTTGTTAGCCACCACTAGAGTCCCAGGGGTTTCCTCCTGGGCTCCTGAGTCCTGAGGTTTCTCACGGTGGTCTCCCTACCTGCCCCTTGTCTTTTAATGCCAGACCCGAATGGCATGGCAGTCCAACCGGTGGTGATAGAGGCTTTTTTTTTTTTTCTTTTTTGCGTCGCCGTGTGAACAGTACTGGTTGGAATTTTTAGATGCAAAAAAATATTTGCAGGGAAATAAATATGTGGACCCGTTCTCGCTGACGCTATTTGTGACCTTTAGCTTAGCTTCATTTTCAATGCCCGTCATATAGCTAGTTACTGCATACAAGGACTACAAGCTCTCTTTAGCCAATTATCGTTTTATACATTCAGACAGTACAGGGATAAGACATGATAGGTGTTCACAATTCTTGCTTTCTACAATATATTTTATATATTTAAAACATTCTTAATTTTTTTTTATTATGTTTGATAAATAATAATAATATAAAAAAATGATGCTGTCTTATAGTGATAAAATAATTGTACTGGTGGCGGTGATTATGACAGTACAAGTGATGGGGTGACGGGATAGATGAAATGAGTGATTATAATAAATAGGATATGATGAAGGTATCGAAATTGATGGTGTGGTTGCGGACAAAAATGATAAATTAACGATGGTTTATGACAGTGATTAAACTTTTTACGTGATATAGGTTTTTTTTTAAAAGTATTTTTTATTTAAAAATTTATTTTTTAAAAAAATTATTTTTAATATTAACATATTAAAATTATCTAGAATTATTAAAAAATATTAATTTAAAATAATAAAAAATAAAAAAAAATATTAACTTTTTTTAAAAGTGTTTTTAAACTCAAAAGCAACCCTTGTTCTAAAAATACTTTATTATTTCATGAACTCATAATATTTTTTATAAATAAAATAAGTTTAAAAATTAATCATAAAATATTAATAATTTCTCAAATAAAATATTTTACAATTAAATAAATATGTAAAAATTATAAAATATTTTACTCAAAACAATGTTTTTTTTTATGCATAGAACGTCGAAAGGACTATGAAACTTCGGAGCCAGTTATCGTTCAAGTCTTTTATTAAATATTTTCTGTTCATGCTGGATAGAGACAACAGGATAAGATGTTGAAACCTCTTCCTCCCAACAGTATCTTTTTCAGAATTAATTAATATTGACAGTTATCGAGTGAACTTTTTTACTGTATCAATCTATAACTACCTTTTTTTACAATTTAATTTTTAATTAATTAAATTCATATTTATATCTATTTTTATTATCATTTCATTTAATAATATTTACTTTAATAAATAAAGTTATTACATATAATAAGACAAATGACTTACAAAGTTAAATACCTTAATCTATATTAATTTTTTAATTTTTTTAGTTTAATCTTTAATTATTGTTAACATCTAATTTCTTGTATTTAATAGTATAAATAATTGTTGACTTATTTAACTAAATGCATGCATAAACTAGTTAAAACTCAGTCCTTTTGTCGAGGGAAAACTTCTATAACAGGTAGAGATCGGTCTACATTCTGCCATACCTCTCTAAAACGCAAGCACTGAAAGAAAATGGAAACACGCTTGGTATTTCTTTTAGCAGCGTTGTTGGCAACAGCACTGCTGGAATCTAAGCCTGTTTTGCCAACACCAGCGTCTGAAGCTGATCACTCAGTTTCGGGTGTTTTCGAAACAGGAAAATTTCACCCAATACAATCTGATGTAGGAACAGCCTCTAGCTGTTCACCTCCTAGATCCTTGTTGATTTTTAGGCCAGAAGAAAAGGGCACGTATCCTGTCATCTTGTTTCACCACGGCACAGGCTGCCAGAACTCTTGGTACACTGATGTTTTCAAATTCATCTCTTCTCATGGATACATAGTGGTTGCGCCGCAGGTACTCCTTTTTCCATGTCCTTTCTTAATACATCCAAACATACTGTACAAATCGATCCATATTCTTCATGAGTTTCATGTATAACTTTCAATAAATCCGCAGCATACCATGGATATATGTTGTTCCATGTATTTTATTTTTGTCTAATTTTGATGAAGAAATATTCTCTGTGAAGATTGACCTGACATTGGAGTTTTGATCCTTAGTTATACGGATTGATGCCACCTAGCGGACAAGTCGAGCTTGACTTGGCAGCAGAAGTGGCAAACTGGTTACCCTCAGGTCTCCGGTGTGTGCTACCTGAAGATATTGAAGGGGACATGCACAACCTTGCTCTTGCAGGCCACAGTAGGGGTGGATACATTGCATTTGCTCTTGCACTTGGACTTGCCGATGTTTCCTTAGACGTTGACTTTTCAGCGCTGATAGGAGTAGACCCCGTTGCGGGGACTTCCAAAAATAATCAGATGGAGCCCAAAATACTCAATTACGAATCTTACTCTTTTAACTTTTCGATTCCTGTCGCCATAATTGGTACTGGATTAGGCGATAAGCCAGCCTTCCCCATCTTACCGCAGACGAGCGCTCCAGATGGGGTGAGCCACACGGAGATTTTCAATGAGTGCAAACCTCCATGTAGCCATTTTGTTACTTCAGACTATGGCCACATGGACGTTTTAGATGACGGTATAATTGGGATAGTAGAACGTTTGGTATGCAAGGGGTCTCGGTGGGGGGTTGCAGGGATCCCATGAGAAGAACTGTAGGTGGCGTTTCTGTCGCCTTTTTAGAGGCTTTCTTCAAAGGCAACTACACGGACTACAACAAAATTCTGCACAAATCTAATTATTTTGCTCCTGCAACACTTGATCCAGTCCAGAACAAAAGTGAAGGGACATCGTGCTCAAGTTTGTCGGCTATGTCCTTGCCTGCCACGTTTGACCGGCATATTGATGAACTGTAGTGGCTATTTATTAATCAGTTGAGTAATTCTCCTCTTTCCACAAAGGTTCGAGGAACAGACTAAAGAGAGTGCTGATCAACGCCTCTTTGTTTGTTGCCCTTGGACCTAGTATATGACATATATTGTAATTTATTAAGAAATACTTTTAAAGTCTTGAAGAAAATACTTTTTACCAAGAAATAAATCAATGTGAATTAATATAGGAATTTTTCTTTTTCTTACTCTCTTTTTTTTTTTTTACTATATTCTTATAGATTTAAATTAACGGCCAATTAAAAAGCATTTCTTAAGAAAATATAAGATTCAAATATAAGGGACTAAAATAACTTTGGGCTAAATGTACACTTTGATCTTCCAACTTTTCAAATTATCAACTTTAAGTCCTTAGTAATTTGTGAAATTTAGTTTTGGTCACAAACTTCATTTCCTTTACTTTTTAATCCCTGGTTTGAGAGAAATGAGAGAAAGTGATCAGATTTTAGTAATAAAAAAAGATATTAATTGAGATCGATTCCGGCAACAAAAACGAATAGTATAGGTGTTCATAAGTTCCTTTTAATGTGGAAAATTTACACAATCTGTTTTTTTCCCCTTAAACTTGTCTAAAATGGTAGATATGAACCCAAAAAAAATTTTAATTGTGAGTTTTAGAGTTAATTTTTTTGTTGTTAGATGTTATGGATATGTATTAGAAGATGTTTATAGTGTTTTTTTTTTTTCTTGGTTAAAATATGGTTGAAAATAGGTTTGTCTTGGTCTAAAACAAACCAAGTCAAACCTAATTGAGTTCATGATCCAAGTCACATGTTTGATTGATTAATTTTGGTTGGGTAGGGATCGGGCTTGATAATTTTTTTTATTGCATAAATAATTCTTAATTTATTTAATGAAATATATACATGAATATTTTGAATTTTATTTAAAAAAGAGTTATATACAAAAACACATTATAAAAATCTACATATATTTTTTAATATATATATATCATCAAAGTTATGAAATTTCACAATTTGTTAATGAATCTCTTAAACATATCTGACATAGTTAGCACAATCTGCTACTAGCTTTTGAGTTCAGTGGCAACTAATTATAACCCGGAATAAAATTATAGAAATGTCCCCTCCATGCCATTAAAGTTTGAAGCTTAAGATTATAAGTGTTTTTTTTTTTAAGAAAATAACATAATGAGTAAAATTATTTTGCAAATAAGAAAAATTTAGAGAAATAACATAGTTTTGGTGGTTATGCTACTTCTAGTATCCCAATCAACAAAAAATTAGTTGATTGTGCTGGTGAAAATAATGCAACCAATGTATTTTAATTAGTTCTCCTCCCTCTTTTTTTCTATCTTTTGATCCTTAATATTTTAGCCTTTAAAAATTCAATTGTGTCTTCAAGTTTGTATTTTTTTTTTTAATTTAATCCTCATTTTTTTTTATATCTATTTGTTTTGATTTAAATGCTTCTTAAAGTTTGTTGTTTTAAATTTCATCTCTCATCATTTAATTTCATTAGATTATAATATCCAATCTCGCTCTTATTATTTTGATTATTATTTTTTTTATCTCTTGCATTATTTTGTTTATTTTGTCATGTATAATTTTATTTTATTTTATTTTATTTTGTTTCTGATTTTGGTCTTCATTTTTTTTTGTTGCTTTTTTATTCTTTTCAATTTAATACCTGATTAGTTTCTTTCAATTTTTTTATGCAAGGTTTAGTCCTTATTGTTTTAATTTTTATTTTTTTAATTTAAAATTTTTCTTTGTAATTTTTTCATATTTTTTTTACAGGGTAATCTAAGTCTCATGACCCGATCCACCAGTTTCAATGATTAACCCAGTTTAAGTTTGATCTTTTTTTTATTTTTTTTATTTTTATTTTATTTTATTTTTCATCATTTGACATTGACTTATTGGGCCTTCAACTTCGTGATTTATTATTCTTTCCTTTTTGTTGGGTTATCTTTGTCTTATATCTCAGGTTGCAAGTTAATCTAGTTAACCTGGTTTAACTTGGTATTTTTAAAATTAATTTTTATCTAGATTTTATCATTTGTCATTAAATTATTGATCATTGAGCATTGTGATTTCTTTCATTTTCCTTTATGCGGGGTTATCTAGGGTGTTGGGCGGTCAAGTTAACACATGTTATCTCGAGTATTTTTTTTCATTTTTTTTGTTTAACTTTGGTCATTTTTTATGTTCTTTTTTAAAAATTGTATTTTTAAATCCAATCTCATATCGCATTTGATGGGTTTTTAAATTTAATTGACGTCTCTTTTTTTTTTTTTTTACTTTGGCAAGATTGATTTTTTTTTTTTACTTTCATTCTTTGACATTATGTTATTGGACCTTGAGTCTTGTGATTTTTTTTGTAGAGTTATTTTAATCTTATAACTCGGGTCAAGTGTTAGTACTCAAGTTAACATAGATTGACTTTATCATTATCTAGACATCTTTATTTATTTTATAAAAATATTAACCCGACCCGTGATATAGCACCGGTCACCACTCTAATATAATTAAACTATATATGATAAAAACATTTCTTACTTATATTATTCTCATCATATATATCTACTTACTTAAGTCTTATTTATTTACTGGAAAGTAGTTTTCTTTTGAAAAATGATTTTTTTGAAAAGTGAATTCCTGAAAAATGAATTATTTTCTGATGTTTGGTAGTGTCATGAAAAATCAGTTTGAAAACACTTTCTAGTATTTGGGTATATAATGGAAAATGAGCTAAAAAATAATTTATTAATATTTTTTTCAAGTTTATTAAAATAATAAGGAACAAATCTTACAAATTAAAAAGTTGAATGAGAATGAAATTGAAAAAAATATATAATTTCATAAATTATCTCAAATAAAATAAATAACAATAAAAATAACGGAGATCAAATCTAACAGATAAAAAAAATTAAAAGATGATGAGATTAAAATAATAATAATTACAATTTCATAAATTATTTCAAATAAAATAAGTAACAATCAAAAGAATGAGTATTAAATTTGATATATAAAAAATTTTAATTAAAAAAATAATAAGAGAAAAGTAAATAACAATCATAAAAATGAGGATCAAAGTTAATATAAAAATCAAATTAAATCAAATTCTAAGGGGTGAATTTGAAAAAAAATTCAAAACAAGATATATAGAAATCAAAAGTTTTAGAACCAAATTTATTATAATCAGCAAATAATATGATATTTTTAATTTTTTCACAACTTCTGGAAAGTGTTTTATGCCCAAAATAAAAGGAAAACACTTTTCTAGAAACCAAACCAAATTTTTCTTTGACTGTAAAATGTTTTTGTCGACCAATTTTTCTAATAACAACCAAACACAGAAAAGTTTGAAAAATAATTTTCAAAAAACTACTTTTTACTAAACAAATAAGGCATTACGCATTATATATTTTAATGGACTTGTTTTTTCAAGTTAACAGTCAAGCTCATCAACAAGGCTAACCCAGCCCAACATGCTAGTCATGAAAATTTTCATGAATTCAAAATTTGCTATTAAATTCAAATGCCTAGTGGGTGAGTAAAAAAACTAAAAAACTAAAAAATCAATTAAACAAAGAAAATTAGAAAAAATATAACTGAAAAAACCAAATCGTGAAAAAAAATTGATTAGAATTTTGAAAAAACTAACCGGTTTGGTTCGATTTTGGTTTTATAAGGTTGAAATAAAAAAACCAAACCGAACCGACTCCAAAAAAAATCAAGTCAAAGCTGAAAAACCGAGTCAAACCGGTTTGAACTGGTTTTTATTCTAAAATATCAAAACAAAATGAAACCGGTTTTTGTTTTTAAAAAAAATTAATTTAATTATTTTTTTAATAAAAATCAAATCAAATAAAAAATAATTTTTCCCAATGGCCAATCATTTTCGGGATAAGGTTCATCACGTTGCATATATCACGTGTATAATTAATGGAGTTCCATTTTTTTATTATAACTTTTCAACGGTTATAAATTTTAATATTTTTTCTTTCTTTAAAAATTTCCAATTCCTTATAAATAAAAAATATGAATTTCATATGAATGAACTTCAGATGTGGATATTTAGTCAGTCGCGAATGTGATTGGATTTATTGACTTTTGCCTCAGCATCTTCCCCTCCTTTTCCTTTTTCCTTTTTCCTTTTCCTTTTTCTATGAATATGCAAATCTTTTTCATTTCGCATCAATCTGGGACCATGATCCAGAGGAAACTTCTAGCATCAGAATTAATCTTGATGCTTGATTAAAGTGAAGAATAAACAAGGACGAAACTTTACACCTTTTTTTTAAACAATATTATATGCTTAAACAAAATAATCTTAACATGATGAATTCCATGTGTTACAACCAAAAGTATTTTAATTAAATTTGGGTTTTTTTTTCTTTTGGGTATCGATATTTATAGCAAACTTATAATTAATTTATGTTTTGTCTATGATGTAGGTGAAATTTCATTGTGGGTTGAATTTGGATGTTTTTAATTATAATATTAGAGATTGTAATATAATCACTTTGTTATAATTCATGCTCATTTTAAGTGAGAGTGTTGAAAAATATATTAACCTTAAAAATTAAAAAAAAAATCAATAATCAAGAGGTTTAGGAAGATAAATCACAAGATTTGTTGAAGAAATCCAAGGGATTGACTAATTTATTTTGGATCAACCATCATAAACATAAATAATTTATAATCTTTCTCTTATAACTCTTGTATCCATGGAATAAGCTACCATGTAAATATTGTTTATCTTTTATTATTTCGTAAGTTCGTCCACTCAAATTTTAAGAGAAAAATGTCGCCTTAAACTTGGTACTATCACCCCGGCTAGGGCACGACCCTGTTGTTCATAGGAGTGTTTAGGATGCAAGTACTATCAACTCACAGGCTTACAAAAAAAAAAAAATATATATATATATAATTAAAATTTTGAATGATGAAACTTAACTAATTTAATTTTAGATTTGTTTTTTAAAATTACTAGTTCAAACTTTATAAATCTCAGGACCATTACAGATTTATATGAACATTAATTTTAAGGTTTATAAAATTAATTAAAGTACATACAAGCTGATTCGGACATTCATATTAATATAAAGAATCTTCACTAAGATATTAAAAACATTATAAAATAGGAATTATTAAACTCTTCAGGCTTATGAAAATAATGCAAAGCCACGATGTAAGTAGTGTCCGCATTAGTTGTTTTTTCTTCCATTTTTTTTTTATTATAGTCAGTATTTTTTATTTATTTTTTTTATTTTTCCTTTTTTTTTGTGGATCTCAGCGAATGCTTTCTCTAATTAAAAAAAATGGGAAGAAAAAATAACATACGGGACCAACGAGGTCAAAAGAACACGTGTTGCTTGTTTATAATTTACTTCACATTTTTTGTAATCTTAATAAATGCTTTTTGTAATAAAAAAAATGGGAAGAAAAAGACAACAACTGGGTCAAAAAGATCAAATGACACTTGTCACTTATATGTAGCGAAATCACTTACGAGGAGCTCACATTTAACAAATTTATTCAGTATAGTAAATTGGTACAAGATCTTGATTGACAAACTAGTTTTTTCAAGCCCTAATTTACATCCCTGAATTACTGAAGAAACTCTGTTTTGAATAGTTCTAAATAATAATAATCTGAAAATGTTTTGAAAATAATCTATAAACTATTTAAATAGTATTTAAATACAACACGCATAAAAAAACATAAATCAAATAAAAATAAAAAACCTAATTAAAAAAATAACCAAGAATAACTAGGAAAATAAAGAAAATTTCTAAACAGAAGGCATCATCCTAATCTCATTTAGGTACAACAAATTCTCTCAATACAAAACCCAATCTATAAAATGTGCTAATAAAATTTTAATTCAATCTAATAATTAATTAAAATTTATGTTCGTGTTTTTTAAAAAGCTCATTTTACTCGTCTAAACATCTTATTAGACATGGACTTTTAATATATATCATACATTGAGCTTTTTTACTTTAGAAAAACTTGTTCTAAATTTCATTATCAAAACTTAAACTTTTTCATACAAACGAACAAATATTTCAAATATAGCATTGAATTTAGCCTATTCACAAACTAAACCTCTTTTACTAAAAATTCAACCAAATCAATCCCTCATCTTCTTTCATTTCATCCATGTGACAGCCTATCCTACAACCTCAAGAAAAAAAAGATTTTTTTGTCCTCTTTGACATGAACTTCATCCTTTTAAGTAATTTTGAAAAGTTGTTCTAGCTTTTTATCAGTTGGCTTAATCCTAATTTGCTCACTGATTTTAAATTAGCTTAATCCTAATTTGCTAATTTATTTTAGATTATCCTTCATATTTCATCTCTCTTTCATGTTCCTACAAATTTTAGAATATTTAGTGACTTCGTGTTGTTCCTTCAGTTTCACTTTAACTTCAAGAACTATTTTTTTTTTGGTTTGTCAACTCTTTTTAACACTTATTTTGACATTACTAAATCTTTAGTTTATTTTGCCTTATTTTTTTTCTTTATTAGTTAGAACTTATAAAGATTAAACAGGTTTCTCAATATCTTCTTCTAATAATACTAGAACATCAACCATTCAAGTTATTTTAGTGCCAATTCATCTAAGGATAGTAATAGTTATTACTCTTCTACTTCGTTAAAAACATAATTTATAGTTAGATCAATTGATTCACTATTATAACTTTGGCTACTAGAGCTGAAACACTAAATGTGTGTGTGTTAGTCAAGAATGAAATCCTTTCCAACTCATTTTTATCATTGATTAGAACATCAACAACAAAACATCATCAATCATCTTAACCTCATCTATTAAGGGCCTCGCCTCCTTATCTTTCACTTGTGCTTTTGATTTAGCTAATAGGTTTAATCAACTTTCTAGTTGAGAAAATTAAACAAAAGAAAATAACAATATAATTGCTTATATGACCAGTATAAAATCTCTATGTAATAATCTTATAATAACTCTTAGATTAGTAATTTTCTATAATAGAATTACAGGTTTACCAACATGAACTTTATCATTTAGAACATCATACCATTAATCTTCAACACCATAAGAAAGTTTACATCTTGCAAATCCTAATTTATGATAACTAGGAATTTTCTTTAATAAAATACTCTTACAACGTTGACAACCATCTAATAAATTTTTTCTTCAAAAATCATTGTTGCACCTAACATTGTTGTGATCTACCCTCTTTCACATGAAGGGGAAAGATTTTTTATATGGTAAGGGGGTAAAAGTTCTAAACTTTATAAAAAAATCACCACTTGGTACTATGGTTACTAGAAAACCCTAACTAATAGACAGAGTGTTAGATAATAATATAAATTATATATTAAGACCTCACCTAACAGCTTTGGCTTTTGGGTTGAAATCGTTCTTTGACACATGGTTCTATGATAAGGGAGTGGTTATGCAAAAGGAAAGATATTATTACCCTAAAATATCATACTTGAAATAAGTTGCATTGGTAATTTTGTCTTTTATTTGTAATAGTTTGTTATACCAAATATATCAGTAGTCTATCTATATAAGTGATAGTGAGTCTACTACAATGAGTTAAACCCTGGGTGGTTGGTTTAAGCCTAACCATTCTAAGGTCTATTCATCTTTGTCACCCCTAGTTATTATATTTTGATAATAATTGATGAATTTTGATGCCTACAACAAATTAATGACTCCTGATAATGAACTGTGATAAATAGTCTACGAAGCCATGCCAATGAATGACTAATGGGCTTCTGTTAGGCTCATTGAACTCAACCAAAATCTTAGAAAGAGCCTATGGATAATGTCTTGTTAAGATTCATCTATCGTATAATATCTAAGACTCGCTTATAATATTTGTTAAGCGAAGATTGTATGCCCAGTCCTATACAAACAGTGACTTCTATAGGTTCACCTACTTAGAAAAAGGATATAGTAATATAAAGGTTCTTTATCAACTTGTTTTGGATAATAACCTATAACCTTTATGGATTCATTTGTCCTAAAATGTGATGTTAAGTATAACAATCACATTTGTAGTTCAATTTTAGTGACTTGCCCGGAATTAGTAGTTATGCTCACTAGTTGGTAAGACTCATGCGTGCATAATCATAGTAAGTGGATAATTTATTCAAAACCAAGATATTTACATCACTCATGAATGGACTACATTGTCACCCTCATTTGACACCTAAAAGTAATGACCTTTAAATGTTTATTTACATTAGGATCATTATTGGATGATTAACCAAAACGGTTTGATGTTTTTTAAAAGAAGACTTTAATTTTTGAAAATAAAATTACAAGATATAAGTATTACTTCCAATCAATATCCAAAGTAATAAATTGTTGTAAGTTCATTTACCTTTAACATTATAGGTGAATCGTATATCAAAAAATAAAAATTTTTTTGGAAAGTAAACAAATATGATTGGGAACCAAATAAAGAATTTGGAATATGTTTCTCTATATTCTAACCCATTTTCTTTTTTAAAAAAATTATGGTTGCTCTCTCCTATGGTGACTAAGGTTTTGGTTAACATTTTGAAATAGTGTAGAGGAAGAAGATAATAAATAATCCCCTCTCTTCTTTTTTCTTCTCTATTTATAGTCTAACTTTATTTTATCATTTTCTCTCAATTACTTGGTCCCCAAATAGCTTAATTTAACTTTGGTCCTTCTTTTTTCTTGTTTTGCACTCTAGCCTCTTGTTCATTTTCTCACTATTTTGATTTTTTTTTGTTTTTTGGTTTTTTCATGAAAAGCAACATTAACTTCAATTTGAAAAGAAAAGTAATCTAGAAATGAGAAATGGATGCAAATACATCTAAAATATATTTCTTTGAATTTGATTTTTTCAGAAAGACATCAACAAGAGAAAAATAGTTGAAAATTGCAAAATGGTCGCGTTGATGGTCAAAATGCATCGAAAACATGTGATTTTTTTTTGTTTTTTTTAATTTTGAAAAATAATTTTAGAACTAGGTTATGACAATCCATATTTAAAAAAGGAATTTCTTCAAAATTAAAAAAGTGCCTACAAAAAGGTTGGCTACAAGTTAAGTCTTCGATGCATCGCCTATGATCATAAACATCACTCTTCATATTGATATGATGCATGTATGGGTTTGAAGGAATACATTTAGGTTCCAGTCTGCCCTTTTTAAGTCTCTAAGCATGTTGATCTTCTCTTGATCTTTGTTTGAGTCATGTCTTTGGTAGTTTTTTTTAAGTCTCTAAGCATGTTGATCTTCTCTTCATGATTTTTGTTTGAGTCATGTCTTTGATAGTTGATCCAACTAATCATATCTTTGTGTTAGGGCTCTCCACGCTGCCTTTTAAGCACTCAAAGCACCCTAAATAGCCTTCACTCCCCTTCACTCCTTCATCGTGAGCTAGAAAGCTGTTGTTAATAATTTTGTTCATGGAACCAGCAAACCTACTCTAATACTAATTAATGTAGTTTATAGTGATAAGAAATTAAGGTTTCTTAAACTCTATGATCCAGCAATCATAGTAAAAAACAATTTCATTTATTAAAAAAATCATTTGACTTGTTGAGATATTTTTTTGAACTTAAACCTTTTAATACTCTTACGTAACTAGTTATTAGTCCTTCGTAGTGCATGAATGATATGGATGGTTAACATACGAAACGTGTCCAAATAAAGTAGGAAGTACAATGTTAATCTTTCCAAAGGGGGGAGACGCTGATCATCCCCTTATATAACAGGTAGAGATCGGTCTACATTCTCGCCTACCTCTCTACGATAATTAATGCACAGAAAGAAAATGGAAACACGCTTGGTATTTCTTTTCGCAGCGTTGTTGGCAACAGTACTGCTGGAATATAAGCCTGTTTTGCCAACACTAGCGTCTGAAGCTGATCACTCTGTTTTGGCAGAAGTTAGTGTTTTCGAAACAGGAAATTTTCACCCAATACAATCTGATGTAGGAACAGCCTCTAGCTGTTCACCTCCTAGATCCTTGTTGATTTTTAGGCCAGAAGAAAAGGGCACGTATCCTGTCATCTTGTTTCACCACGGCACAGGCTGCCAGAACTCTTGGTACACTGATGTTTTCAAATTCATCTCTTCTCATGGATACATAGTGGTTGCGCCGCAGGTACTCCTTTTTCCATGTCCTTTCTTAATACATCCAAACATACTGTACAAATCGATCCATATTCTTCATGAGTTTCATGTATAACTTTCAATAAATCCGCAGCATACCATGGATATATGTTGTTCCATGTATTTTATTTTTGTCTAATTTTGATGAAGAAATATTCTCTGTGAAGATTGACCTGACATTGGAGTTTTGATCCTTAGTTATACGGATTGATGCCACCTAGCGGACAAGTCGAGCTTGACTTGGCAGCAGAAGTGGCAAACTGGTTACCCTCAGGTCTCCGGTGTGTGCTACCTGAAGATATTGAAGGGGACATGCACAACCTTGCTCTTGCAGGCCACAGTAGGGGTGGATACATTGCATTTGCTCTTGCACTTGGACTTGCCGATGTTTCCTTAGACGTTGACTTTTCAGCGCTGATAGGAGTAGACCCCGTTGCGGGGACTTCCAAAAATAGTCAGATGGAGCCCAAAATACTCAATTTCGAATCTTGCTCTTTTAACTTTTCGATTCCTGTCGCCATAATTGGTACTGGATTAGGCGATAAGCCAGCCTTCCCCATCTTACCGCAGACGTGCGCTCCAGATGGGGTGAGCCACACGGAGATTTTCAATGAGTGCAAACCTCCATGTAGCCATTTTGTTACTTTAGAATATGGCCACATGGACGTTTTAGATGACGATATAGGCCCAATTGGGGAATTAGCACGTGCGGTATGCAAGGGGTCTCGGCGGGGCGTTAGCAGGGATCCCATGAGAAGAACTGTAGGTGGCGTTTTTGTCGCCTTTTTAGAGGCTTTTTTCGAAGGCAACTACACGGACTACAACAAAATTCTGCAAAAACCTAATTATTTTGCTCCTGCAACACTTGATCCAGTCCAGAACAAAAGTGAAGGGACACCGTGCTCAAGTTTATCTGCTATGTCCGTTGATGAACTCTAGTGGTTGAATGTTGACGAACTCTAGTGGTTGAATAATTCTCCTCTTTCCGCAAAGGTGCTATCAAAACACAAAAGAAGAGAGTGCTGCTCAGTACCTCCATGTTTGGTGGCCTCGGACCTATTGTAACTTCTGTAATATTGTAACTTATGTTCTAATAAATACCTTCCCTGAGGTTTTTCTGTTTTAAGCAACATCTCACAATTTCATAATTTATGAATCAATCTCTTAACTTATGTTATTTGAGGGTGTTCTTTACCGCCAACATAACCTATAAAAAGAGCGGCTGAAATTGTTTTTATTAGCTCGTGGCAGTTCTGTTCTTTTTTGAAGTCCATGACCATGCGTGGTTCAGGCAAAAGAAAAATTATTAAAGGGAAAAAAGAGAGCAGGAAATTGAGTGAAAAACATGAGAAAGGTTTGCAGTGATTGGACAGGTGATGACACGGAACTCAATAAAAAAAAAAAAGCAATTGCAAGAGAGTTCATTTCGGTAGGAAGTTTATTTTTTCTATTGGAATTGAATATTTCATTTTGAAGTATTTTGACTTGTTATTTTAGAGTTATATTATTCGATATATATAATAAATATAATTCAATTAAGATAAATTAATTATAAATTATATAATATAAACATAATGTCAAACAAATATAATTTTAAATTTTAAAATATTTCTAAATAGTCAAGATTAAATAGATCTTTAACTTAAAGTAATTCAACTTAAAAAAAAAATCAAAATATTATGAAAGTAAAATATTTTAACACAAATATTTTAAATATAAAATTAGGTGAATATTATCAAGGCTAATGGAATCTAAAGCATTCTTTATTTTGCTCAAATTCCTACAAAGTATAAACATTAAAAAAAAACAACATGAATATAAACCATATATATTAATGATAAATCTAATTTTAAAAATTAATATCATTGTTAATGAAAATAGTAGTAATGATTTTCAATATTATTATTAATATCATTGTTATTGAAAATAGTAATGAAAAAGAGCTTTTTATACTTTGATAGTTTAATTAATTAAATTGAATAAAGTTTAATTTGATTTAATGGCTTTTCAAGAGCGGAACGGAACATGTGGAATGAAACCGGAACGTTCCGGTTGAAATTTAACTGAAAAATCCAGAATGGATCGAGATTTAAAATGAAATGAAAATTGTTCTATTTTGTTCTATGTTTTGAATTGGTATAGAATGTTTCGATCATTTTAAACGAAACGAAACGGAATTAACAACCTTGGCTACAAATGCTAAAATGAACGGTGGAATTGGTAATTCTAGCTACTGTTAGATTTTTTTGATTTTTTTTAAGTTTTAAATTAATATTTATTATTATTTTATATATTTTTTATATACTAATATTAAAAATTAATATATTTTTAAATAAAAATCACTTTAAAAATATTCTCTATTATAATTCCAAACACTGTGTAAATAATAAAAGCTTTCTGACGAGGCAGGTCTCCGAATTAAAAGCTAGCTGATGACTTTTCGTGGAAGAGGGGGGGGCTAAGACCTAAGGACAAGAAGGCTAGATATTCAAGAGGCATTTTTCGTGGAGGGGGGGACTAGTGACAGACAGTCTGTTGATTTTTTGAAGTCATGGGCAAAAGAAAAAAAGAAAAAGAAGGCATTGTCAAAGAGAAAAGAAAAGGGAGGAAAGTGAATGCAGAATTTTGAGGATGGTGCGAGGTTAATTAATTAAAGGTGAAAGCACGCAACTCAATACAAAGGAAATTATCCAGTGTTTTTTTAATAAAAATAGCGAATGAGATTTTCAATTTTTATTTCCATGACTAAGTTTGAAATTTTTATATTTTGGTTTAAAAATTTATTTTATTTTATTTTAAAAAATTACCAAAAAAATATTAAGTAGGGAGAAAATTGATGAATTTCTACATTTCAAACACTCAAAAGAATGAACTTGATGTTCATAACTTCATATATTGAAATTCTTTAAAGAAGTTTGATAGAGATGAGTTTTTGCTGACACTAAGTAGAAGAAAGTGGATTGAGATTGTTAAAGTTTTTTTATTTGGTTTTTTTTTTTTTATCTTTAGAGAGACTATATGTTGTTTTGTGGTTGAAAAATTAACTCTTTCTTAATTTATAGATTCATATATTTTTAATTAAAATTAACAACTCTTTCTCAATTTATAGATTCATATATTTTTAATTTATTTTATCAAATAGCATTTTTGCGCTTCTCAATTAAAAAAATCATGATACTTGAAAATTCATTCATAAAATTATTGCGTACCTAGTCTCTCTTTTTTAGGCTATGAACTTCCCGGTATATCGAGGCTACTATATTGTGTTGCTCTAGTTGTAACTAGATTTGTTACCCGTGCTTCGCCACGGGTAGAGAAAAAAAAATTGAAGCATTGTGCGAGCTAGAACTAATTTTTAAAATAATATTAAATATATGATAATTACAATAACATCTCTAATAAACTTTAAAATCTAAAAAATACAATAAAAATAACCAAAACACCCTTACAAGAGAGTTCTTTTTCTCTCCAAAGCTATCAAAGTAATTGCATTACACTGAATAATAGAAAAGTACCTAAATACCCTTGAGCTTAAAGCGTAAGAATTTCTCAATCCAAGGCTATAGTAGTAATTTTACTGTGTTTTAAAAAAGGAAAACGACAAATCTAACCACGCACAATATGTTAAAGACATTAATGGTGTCACAGTGAAAATACATTCTTGTCTCCAATGCCAAAGCCAGTAGATTTTTCTTGCAAGGCCAATATGGTATAACCCTTGACAATACAAAATATAAAATCAAACATGAAAATTTAGTGGTCTCACCCCTAAAAGCAAACGCAACAACAAAAACAAAAACACAGTCTTGGTGAAGGGAAGCTGGCTGCAGAACCCGACTGTCAAAAAAGATAAGAAAGCACATGCAGGATCCCCTACCTTTCGCTTTAGTTTTCTATAGTGAAAGTTATAAGATGTCGCTTTTCTGAAAAAGAAAAGGCAAAATTATTCTTTTTCTCTTTTTTTCATCATGTGAGTTTGATACGTCTGTTTTTTGGGTCGTAGAAAGGAAAACTTAAGATTCATGTCCGAAAACCTGGAGGAAGGTTCACGATTAGATGCAGAACGGATTTGTTAAACTTGAGATCCAAGTCTTATAGGGGTCACCTTAGAAAAATTAACTTATATTTTGTTCTTTTAATCACGCCATTGAACCATGCTGCTGTTTTTCTTTTAAAGTTGTGTGGCAGATGCACAGCACAGTACCTGTATTTCATAAAAGATTAATTATATGGGCATGTTGTGAGTACTCGTTAGTACTAGTTGCTGGTTGTACGTAGTGCCCGTATAGGCTTGTAGCAAGAAGAAAGAGGAAGACAAGAAATGGCTTTTCCCATTGGAATAACAAGTTTCATTACGGATATCTTGTGAAAAGCTTGTTTAGATTTGCCATGGGAGGAGGTGGTTGCAATCTGCAGGGATAACCTAGCAGCTTACAAGGCGAGAATTCCAAAGTCAGGAGACACAGCGTTGCACATAGCAGTCAGTGATGGCCAAGAATATACAGCCCAAGTGCTCGTAGATATGACTAGTTTACAGGCCAGGCATGTCTTCCGTTCGGTTCAAAGATTTTTTTTTTTTTGAAGTTACAGAAAAAAATATTTAAGTTATTGAGAATTACATGATATTATTATTAAATTTTATATAATAATATCAAATTATCAACATGCATCTCTTAGTTCACTGGAATTAATCTTATTATAATGTGCAGGAAAGCAAATATCAGCCACTCTAGAGCTCGAGAGGATGCCAATGGATGCCTTCTAATTATCAGACCTGCTCTTGATCAGTTGGTCAAGCTTATGTCCCAAGGCAATGCTAGTCATTCTTGGATTAAAGAATGCTAGATAATAATCCAAAGGTTAAAATTCATGAAGCACCAGATGAAAGATACGTGGAAAATTCAAGTTTGCAATCTAAACCAGTAAACTCTACTAGGATAGCAGAGACAAGGATGGCGAAGGTAATGCAACAAGGGTTTTTTCTCCATATGGATGACTAGCTTTAAAATGTTAAATTAGGGTCTGTTCATTACGAGGCTTGAGGCTTGATCAGCCGTTTAGCTCTCTCCTATTCCATTAATCCAGGCTCCTGCTTCAAATAGAACCTCCCAAATTCAAATCTTCGTGCAGTTGATAATATTCACTTTATTTTGGCCATACATAAATTGCAACTTGTATCATTGGCAGGGATGATCAACTACTTTCTTAATAATTGGGTCGTTTGGTGTCCAAGGGATATGCAGAGTTAGGGATCGAACAAGTAGTAAGGAGCGCTGGATCCGTTGAGGTGGAAAATCCATCATTCGTGTGGTGTGCACGGGCCTAGGGTTCTAGGCCAATTCAAAGGGATGGCCATGGCCTTGTGCCCCTGGGGATACATTCCTTTTCATTCTAAAAATTCACTTTCTTCAATTTTCTGCACCATCTTTTCAAAATTTATTATTCTCTCCTTTTCTCTTCTCTTTTAAAACTTTGAGTTTTCCCTCTATTTCTTTTTTCATTTTCACAATAAAATCCTAGTAAAATAATTAATCCCTGGATTTATATTAAGGTGAAAATACACACTTAATACTAATTACTGTTTTATATTCAAGAACAAACAAAGGAAAAAGTATATGCCATCTGCTTAAGTGAAAGGGGCGTTTAATATTTGATTAAATATTTTTATTGAATTTCAATTCGTTACATTTTTAACGAAACACTTGCCCATAAATTAATTAGTTTACCACTGCATTTTTCTCTCTTAAGAGATGTAATAAGAATAAAGTTGTCCGACAATTCCTTAACCATCAAATTTTTATCCTTTGTAATTATAATTATTATAAATACTAAAAGAAAAGAGTAGAAAAATTATTTATTTCATTGTTGGCCGCTGACTTGAGCACATTAATTATATATATATATAAGTTAAAAGGTTTTGGAAAAATATTATTTCCTACTATCATTAATAATATGGAATGTGGATTATAATCGTAATATATATTATTGTGTTTTTTTATTTATTTTGACTTTTTTTAGTTATTGATTTGTTTAATTTAATCCTTGTTATATTATAAAACTAAAAGGTGTTGGGAAAATATCATTTCTCCACACCCATTATTAGTACAAAGTGTTTTTTTTGTCATTTTACCTTTTTTTATTGATTTTTTTTATTTAATCTTTATATAATGTGTTTATAGAGATTAAAAATTGATAATTTATTTTAATTTACATTTTATATGATTATTGCAGTAGCAAAAAAAATCTCAGCATTGGGTTGATATTAAAAAAAAATTTCAGCATCACGGTATGGTTTATTTTTAAAAAATTTAGTTAAATAAAAAATAATATTTGAAAAATAACTAAGTTATTAAAATTTATACAATCAATGACTCGGTTTGAGAGTTTAATAAGGTAATTTTTGTTGCCTCAGTTTACGAGTTTAGTGAGGCAACGTTTTAAAAACTACAATTTAATATTTAAAATTTTTTATTTTTGATCCTTGGTTTTAGTGTTTCATGTTTAAGTCATGAACTTCATTAATTTTATATTTTAGTTCTTATAAATTGAAATAAGAGAGTTGTTATTAAATAAAAGACGAAAGATAAAATGAAGGGTTGATAATATTTTGGCCACAAAAAAGAGAGTAAAAATTATTTATTTTGCCATGACGCCTAACTCATAGATATTATGGACTAAATAATATGCTTGACTCGACCCTTTTTTTATTCTTGAAAATTATTTTATTATCGTTAAATATTAATTTTCAGTTTCATCTTCCAATGTGATGCTCACACTATTTTAGTCTAGATAAATTGTTTGGATTTGCATGCTAAATCTTAGTTGTGATATCAAAAAAAATATCTTAGCATTAAATTCATGCTTAATTTTGCAAGGAAAAATTCAATTCAATATAATAATAATTATCAATTATAACACAAAAAAACCTTTTTTTTTTCCTTTGCATTGTTCATGGAGTATGAAAAAACTACAATGCAGTCTCTAAATTTTTTTATTTTTTAGCTTTTGGTTTTTAGGGTTTCATGTTTCAGTCTGAAATTTTATTTATTTTATGTTTCAGTCTTTTGAATTTTAAAAATAAAAAGAGAAAACTATTAAAAAATAAGAGAAGAGAAAAAACATCAGTTAATCATAATTCCACAAATAAAATAATATTAATTTTAGTGTCAATAAATTTATTTTTAAAAAGACTACCTCAATAAAGATAGAGTTTTATTTTAAACATATCATGAAAAGTAAATCAAGACTTGTCAAGGTGAAGTTTCAAGGTTCTTGAAAAATACAGTTAGAAAAGGCTTTTCTTTTCTGTTGACGGATGTGGAATTATTAATGTTAAAGTTTTCTTGTTAATATTAACGTTAATGTCGGTATTAATTATTAATATTGACGTTCATGTTAAAGATTCTCATAAATTCTCTGCAAATAAAACATGGTTGGAATATTTTGAAATCCAAAGGGAGTAACTTTTACTGCCGTAAATATGCGATAGGTGGGGGCAATGGTAAAAAGGCTTACCGTATTACGTGGCGACTTGGGGTAGCAGTACCATCGATTACACGAATAAATAATAAAATAAAATCAAATTAAATTTAAAATCCCCTTTAAAAATAAAGTTGGAGAGTGAGACGCCGCGACACAAACGCCTCCCCTCTTCCTCCACGCATCTCTCACTCTCCTGCCCGTTCTCCCAAAACCTTGTCACCCCTTGAAGTACAACATATTCACCAAAACACCACTCGAAAGTGTAAAATCTCACTAAATCCTCCACCCTTGCAAGCTCCGGTGACCGATCACCGGACCCAAAATCAAACACCATGCAGCCGGGAGAGACAGTTTTCCGGTCAGCTCTGGACAAACCGCTACACCAGCTAACAGAAGATGATATTTCTCAGGTCACTCGCGAAGATTGCCGCCGTTACCTCAAAGAAAAAGGTCTCTCTAGCTTAAGTATAGTAGTAGCGAGTCATTATTTTTGAGTTTTCTGTCGTTTTAACCCGTGTTGGTGGTGGTGTCCGTACAAAAAAAAAGGTATGAGAAGGCCGTCGTGGAACAAATCGCAGGCAATACAGCAAGTGATTTCACTCAAAACACTCCTCGAAGCGACGCCGGAGACTGAATCTCCAAGGCGACGACTCTACATTCCCCGCCCTCCACCTCATCCTCCTGATAATACTCCTCGTGTGCGTTTCTCTGCCGTTAAACCCTCTGTCTTTCCTTTTCTTATTTTATTTTTATTAAATAAATGAAAAGTTAAGGACTGCTTTGCTTTATCTTCTTCTTCTTCTTCTTTTAATTCTAATTAGAATATATAATGTGTATTTGTAGGTCCCTCCAAATTCCTCTGTTTCAGAGAGGGGAGCAAGTGCTGAAACGCCGATCTCGGTGCTAGCCGAGGAGCCAGTTCCGTGCCGGCAACACGATCCTCCAAATCCCGATGTTCCTGCCGATCCTCTGCCTCCTGTCCATGCCTCCGTCACCGAGAATGCTTCGGTTTCACCAAGGTTGTTCCTTCTTTTGTTTATGCTAGTGATGCATAAGACAGCCTTATTATTGTTGTTTTTTTTTCTTTAAAAAAATTCCTTACTGCGGGCAAAAACTTATTATTGATTTTGTTAGTCAAGTTAGTGATGATGATTACCTTATTATTGATTTTGTTAGCCAAGTAAGTGATGATGATTACAGTGCCAACGCCGGCATGTTTGACTCAAATGTGGATAGTGTGTGCTTGCTTTTGGTGTGGATTAACATGTACTGTTCTAGACCATGACGGGCAGTCAAAAACAGTGTTTCAACTGTTGACTTTGTTTGGTGCTATAATGTTTGTATAATCCTGCTTGTTAGTTTTTGGTTACGTGTGGGGTGTTTTATTGCATTTTTACTGTTGTCGAGAAGTAAAATGTAGTTATGTTTGTTTGTGTCTTGGCTAAAGTTGAAAGCATGATGATTCAAATGGGTTTGAACTTTGAAAATTATTGGGTTTCGGTGTCGTCTTCATCAATATCTCTTTTTTTCTGATAAAAGTACTTTGTTCTGTGCATAGCATGTTATTGTAAGCCACCATTTGAGCGCAGGAGCTGAATCAACATGCGTGATAAAGGGTGTTGGCGCTAAACATGGTGATCATAGAACTAGACCTCTTAATTGTATAGGTTTTTTTGAAAGTTTGAGCTATCAGTTGGAGACTATTCTGATGTCAGATTAGAATAGTTAGGGATGAGACTCTTTTATGAAGTCTGCATGCCAGCATATGCCATTATTTCGGCATATAGTCTGCAGACAATTTTTTGCCAACATTGTAGGAGAAAATATTATCTAGCTGATAGATGTATTGATGTAGCTTTTAGCTAGATGCTGTACTGGCTAGGACTAAGAGGGTCTTCTCCGTTGTCTATTGTGGTGTTTTGAAGAAATCTTCATGTTCCGAATTATGATTCACTGTTTAAGCAATGCTAGTTGTCTTATCGTACTCTCACACAACTAGCATTACTGTGGGGTATTATTTTAATCTCTTGGATGATACTTCTCTATGTTGTGGTAAAAACCAGTAACTGAAGTTCAACAAACTGAAAAATCTGTTTTAATATGTCAGAACTACAGGCATGGCAAAAGAATCAGCAGGACAGATGACAATTTTTTACTGTGGGAAGGTAAACGTCTATGATGATGTACCGAGAGACAAGGTGATGAAAGCTCTTTCTTTTCTGTAAATACGGTGCAGTGTATATAAAGTACATTGGCCTTCTAAAGTGATTGTTTGCAGGCGCAAGCAATAATGCATCTTGCTGCAAGTCCATTTGCTCCACCTCAGGATGCTTCTTCAGATGTAATTCCGACATTAAGGCCTTTACAATGCCAGTTAGAAACTCCAGGTGTCAAAGCTGCTCCAAATTCAATTGTGGCGAACTTTCCAACCCTGCCAACAGGTTGGTTATTGAGTAGTATTAAGGTGTTTTTTAGATGCTATAGATTACTGTTATGTTTGCAAGTCAAATCCTACGTGAGTTCAGTTTCATTTCCTTATGTATTTCAGGGCTCCACACACCCGTGCACACAAATTAAAGCTTTGTTTTTATATTATTGGATAAATGGCAATCATTTTCATCCAGAAGTGCAAACCTTTATTAACTAGTTGTCATGCTTATACTTTAAGTGAAAGGGGCAGATAGCGGTCAGCTTCTCTGGGAAGAAAGCAACATAGCTCGTGAAGACAACCTAGGTAAATACTAGTCATCTCAAAAAAAAATCCTGTTTGTTTGATTGGTAGATGTCTATCACACCTTTTTTCGCAAACTTTTACTCTTATATTGCCATAGTAAGCATCTTAATCATAATCTTGCCTTATTGATTTGATTCAAATGTTTGAGTAAAACCACTTCACATTTTGCGGCACATCTTTCTGAACTTATTTATGTTCCATCATGCTTATGTGTGGAAACAAGAACCCCATCCCAACTCATTATGTGAAATGTTGTGGAAACTTCAATTCCCCATGTAATTTCAACGCTTGTTGATGATAACACCATCTTATCATGTCGGCATGGGGTTGATTCTCCTTTCCTTTCTAATCTGCCTCCTTGGTTTCTGTACCAGCACTGTCTAGTGTTTAATAATTAATGACATCGCCCCATTTTCCTTCACTATGATAGTCACTCTTCTCTTCCTTGTCTTCTTCCTTTTTTCCTTTCAAAATTTTTTAGAAGGCTCTACAAGCAGAAAAGCATCCTTACAAAGATATTTTGAGAAGAAGAAAGACAGGTATCATAAATTGTTCATATACTTTTCATTGCAACAAAATAAATGTACAAGCAGTCTATTTTTCTTTGTTATTTGGTGCTCATACCCTGTTAGGTGAAGGTTCAAGAGCAAGAGAAAGGTGGCAGTGCCTTCTGCTAGCTTGGACGTCTACTTAAGCCATCTGGTTGGAGATCAAATCTCAAATGATCATTGGAACCTAAATGATGCCTGCTCTCCTTCCCAACCCAGGCCTCCCCAAACGCCTAACCGGTGCAACTCTGTTGACAATGTAGCAAAAAATGGCATCCTTAAAGCTGACCTTAACAACAAAGGTGATGCAGATTTATCTTGTTGTCTTGACTTTAGTTCCAAGCAGATTAATGCGTGGTGCTTATGCTTGGGATGTTGAAGATCAGGTTTTTTTTAGCAAATTAACACTATATAACAAAAATTGTGACCTGAATACAAATATCTGCCCTGACTTTCAGTGTTGAGGAAAAAATGTGCCCTGCTGTTGTCTGATTACTAATTTGAAACTGCATTGCCTGTCAAAGCTCTTAGAAAATATGACATACACTGTCCCATTAAATTATTGGGTCACTCCTGTCATGTTAGCTTTTGATTCTCTCCCTTGGAAAGGTATTATGCTTGGTGTAGAGTTAAACATACCTGTTATGAACAATTTTGCGCTGTACATTCACTCGAATATTCTCAAAAAGTTGCCCCTGTTAACCATGACATCTTATTCCAAGATCTGCACAAAAGATTTTTCTGCAATTCAACTCATGGTTCTTTACTTAAAGCGCCGATTGGAAAAGATGCAGCATATTGTTGAGTTTTTGAAAATACATGTTAACTGACAGAAACAGAAAAGAATTGTTAGCGCCTGGATGCACAAATCTTTTTATCAGACGGGCATTACTCTATAGACAATTGAGTGTTGTTTTTATTTATATTGCATTCATAATGTGAAACCATTGTCCCGGTGTTAATTCATAAGCTATTTGACTGATGAGTTCTGATTGTGGTGTTACAGATGTCCCAGAAATCTGAATACGTGGAGGATGAATCTGTTGCACAGCATGCGGTTCGTTCTTTTGAGCAAGGAATCGTGTCGATAGCAATCCGATGACCCATTTTGATATCAATCAAGGCAGTAGAGTTTAGTTCCCTAGGAAGAGTTTGTACTAGAAGGTAAATAGCTTGTTGTAGTAACTGCGGCCATTTTAAAGTTATTAGTGAGGAAACAAATTAGAAGAGAAGATCTATCAACCCTTGTCCACCCTTGCATGTATTCATTTTAAAGTGTTTGAGCCTGCAAGACTTGATAAGCTGACAGGCAAAATGAGCTCTGGCAAAATATACACATAACATGGAGTTTGAATTGATGCCTAAAGATTGGCATCTGGTCCTGATTTTCAGATTAGACGAATTAGAGTATTGAGAGGCATGAAGGGAACGGGAAACTGGGACACGTCAAGTCCGCCCATCATATCACCTTGAAGGAAGATTTTGAGTGGTTCTGAAGACGACCCATGAATGATCCGAAGGTAGGGCATTAGGATAAGTGAGAGAGATGTTCTGGTTAACAAATGTGACTGCATTGGCGACCATTTGGCCTAGCGAGTGAAAACGATGTATGCTTTTGGATGATCATTAGGGCAAACGAATCTAAACCCACCACGCACTGCCCCCACGATTTGTCTAAATTTCAACCATTGTGGCAATCCAGAATAATTCCTAGGTGATGTCCCCACCACTCTGTGGCATTTTCGCACCCTACTATTTAGCCTTTTTCTCATTCTTTTTTTTTTAATCCACTTTTAACACTTGATGATACGTGCATGACACTTGATATAATTAATCAATGGTGTGGGTCAGTTATTTCCTTAAAGGTACTCCAATGGTGATATTATTAGCATTTGAATTTTCTGTGCGCGTCATTTCCTTGCCAATCCACTACACCACTGAGGCTCCCTCTGCTCTTGATTGCGTGTTTGTTGTTTCCAGGGCATCCATTAAACTAGTAGTAATTGGAAATGCTGCTGCTGAGATCATGTTTATTAAAAATTTTAAAAAAATTATTTTTTACAAATATATTATTTTAATATATTTTCGAATAACAAACACTTTCAAATTCAACCACTACTATTTATTTTTTCTGAACATCATTTTAACATGTCGCACTTTTTTTTTGGTCACATCTACCGTTCGGTGGCTGATTTTGAAATTAAAATAGACTCGAGATATTGAGATTGAAGTATACGATAATGCAAAGGTTTATATATAGGCTAGGATTTGATTATTTAGAGAAGACATAAAGCAGGTGCACTAGCTTGTTAAAAAAAAACGTGGCAGTTGCGTAGCTAAGATGTCACAGGAACATGATAAAGCCTCTGCTTACTTCCTTCACCCAGGAAAAAAAAATATTTTTTTTCCTTTTAAAACTCTACCAACTTGGAAGAGGTGAGAATACTTACCTGACAGTAGAATTAAAACAAAAACAAAAGGAAGAGTGAACTGAAATGCTAACTGGTAAGCCCTCAATTACAAGCCACAGAACAGGATTGGGGTTGGGCAGTTGGCATTCAACGACCAATCAGATCGTAGCAGTATAAGAGAAGAGAAGAGAAGTGGGGGGATAGTGTGGTTTGCCACTTGCTGGTTGTAAGAAGGAGCGTGTGCTGTTGCAACGGGAGACTCTTCGATGTAAACCACTCGTACCTACTACGTTTATAACAATTACGAGGAGGTATTAGCTTTCCCTTAAAACTCGTAATCTGATTTTGAATTTTGAT
>Ga0325405_1000964_pt1:12500-28872 | contig 28872 bp, 19 predicted proteins | sample PopdelMetagenome_21_FD_205663 | JGI IMG/M metagenome (GOLD analysis project Ga0325405, IMG submission 205663) | Populus deltoides microbial communities from Bellville, Georgia, United States - Xylem-Control-R2 | ecosystem: Host-associated > Plants > Phyllosphere > Stem >... | reverse complement strand
CAGTCAAGTTTTGGGGGTCGTCCCCAAAGCTTTAGCCGAAGGGGACATCATTGGAAAAACAGTCGGAGAGGAACTACAGGTCTCCACAATGTCTGAATGACTATCTGTAATGTTTAACCATGCTGACGCCTTTATTGCTTTACCAGGTGGTTTGGGAACTTTAGAAGAGATATTTCATATTTCATCTTGGGCTCAGCTGAACATTCACCAGAAACCTATAGCGCCACAAATCCTCATCTCTGCTGCTACTGCTGAACAATTGATTGATGAACTTCAATCTTTCATCCCTGTAGTTGATTCCTCTATGAGTCGACTCAATTGGTCAATCACGGAACGCTGTAAAAAGCATAGATTGGATTTGAACCTTAGTTTGTAACATATTGTGTCTTTTGGTTTTATTAATAGCATAATATTTGTGTTTTGTGCTTTCTTATATTTGTTTAAAGTGTGTTTCAGGTTTGTCAGTAGTTGCTGTTTCAGGTGATGTCTTCTATACTCTATCTTTCTGCCTTAGAACATTGAGGACAATGTCTCGTTTTGATTGGGGGGAGAGGGTAGTAGTTGATATTTAAAAAAAAAAATTAATTAACTAACTGTGTTTTCTATTATTACAACCATTTGCAAACCTGTTGTTACTAGGATGGCAGAGTAAAGGATGAACTTTAGTGACTCTTGAGACGCATCTTAGTAAACATTCTTAACAAGGTCTATTATAATACTTCTTGAAATATTCAGATTTACAAACTCTCGCATTGTTATCACTTAATTCTGCTCATATACTCATTTAACAAGTATTCTTAAACCTTCATTTTCACACACACACTTTAACATATGATTGTGGGTTGCATATTGGATTATTACATTATTTATGTTCTTTTGTTAATGGTAACAACTAAGGGAAAGGGATAGTATATATATATAAAAAAAAACAAAAAAAAACAAACAAATAAATAAAAAAGTAGATAAGTTTGGTTTCGTAGCCTCCTTGACTTAAGCAATTAAGCCCGAAGGGGTGTTTTAACACCTAGTACCCTAAAGTCAACTGACTTGGGAGCTATTGGCCCAGTGCTTGTTACATGGGTTAAGGAGAAAAGCTTAAGGGAATCAAACATTGCACTATCTACGTGTCAGTATCTGCAACCCGAGTTACTAAGCTCGTAGGGGTGTCTCAACACCTGATGCCCTAAGACCAACTGGTCTGGGAGTCATTAGCTAAAAGCTCGTTACATGGGTTCAAGATACATTGTATTATAAATTCTTGCTTTCAAAAAAAAAAAAAAAAGAGAGATAATAATCCCAACCCAAGGAAGTTAACCTTAAACATTGGAACAAAATTTTGTTTTCTTCCATGAAAAGCTCCATAGCTATGTTTTGATTTACTGAGCACAAAAGGAAGGTTTATTAATATCTTGTTTAAGAAGTATGAAGCAGATATATAAATTTAATGAGAGTTTGTTTATTTGGATAGATTAATGGAAGTTAAATGATGAATACCTTGCTTTGTGGAACTTGCAAATTGTTTTTGTATTTTAACGCTTTGATTACTAGGGACTAGTAATAAGCTGGTTGGGGGGTGTGATTAGTACTTAAAAGTGCATTCTCATTAAGGCTTTATATCATCGTATTGCACTAAAGTATCGTTAAATTCCCTAACTAAAGCATGTTTTATAATAACAAGTCTAATAATATAATATATCTTTAATTTATGGTAAATGCTTGTTTTGAATGTAGGTATATCTCACAATTCAAAGGATTGATTGATGTGATTAACTATTACAAGTGAAGAGACAAAAGGAGGACTAGGATAAGAGAAGAGATGTTGGTTCAATTCTAAACTGGAATACCATTCAGTTATTTGATCATAACTGGAGTTTTAGAACTTGGCTTTAGGTCCACTTTATATGGATGGAAAGATAAGACATAGACCTAAAACTTTTATGAAAAGTCTAAGACTCAATTCTGCTATTTTCAAGTTCAAATCTTATCAACAACAGAGAAGTCAGAACCTGTCCTGCAGCTCAGACACTGTTCGGTTTTCAGCTCATATCTTGAGTTCTAGAAGTCCAAATGAGCTCTGGTTTTTTTTGTTGGAAAGCTGAGACAATTGCCCACAGCTTTCATGGAACAAAGGGCTCAAATTCTAACCAACCAACAATATCAAAAATTTGCCAACAATATCAAGAACCAGCAGCCAACAATGTCAAAAACCAGCCACCAAATCAATGGTTGGCCACCAACTATTTTCTTAGTCCACCAATCAATTGTTCTGAATCTTAGCATATAAAAGAAGGCATTTGCCATGTATTTAGTCATATTATTTTTCAGATCAAAATCATCTTCTTGCTTTCTCTCTTTGTAATGTTCAAGTTTTCTTTCATGTTATATTAATCTCTTATTTATGCCTTTTCATTTCCTTTCATATACTTAGTTAACTTATATCATAATCATGTTCTCATCTTGTTTATTTATGTTTTTCTTCTTCATTATGTTTGGCTAAGTTAATTATGTCAAGGTGAAAAGGTTTTACTAATGGTGTTAGAATAGGTATAATATAAACTCAACATGGACTTTAATGTTTATATCCAAGAAAAATTGTTATTAGCATGTCTTATCTTTTTATCTTACTAATTCTTAATTCCTTGCTTGCTAAATGGTTAATCTAGATTTGTGTTGTATAACACTTGGTACATCAAATGCTTGATCCTTCATAGTTTTCGGCCGACATTGTTATTATGATAGGAACTTTATTTGTTGTTAATATAAGCTAGCAACATAAATGCCTGATGATAGTTATAAGTATGGTGTTACTTAGATAAGATGATTAATATGATTATGTTAATAATTTATAATGAGCTAATAATGATAAATCATTCGATTGGAACCTCCTTTGTGTGTGGTTTTTAGTTGAATAATAAAAAGAGTTTATATTATATTTATTTGAAATACCATTAGTGAATCCTCTAACCTTGAAATCTGTTTTATTATTGTTTAATCCTTACATCAATATCACTTCCCAAAACTCTCTTCAATTCCTTTTCTGTTATTATTCTCTTCAAATCTTTCTCTTTATTTGTAATTTATACAATTCACCTCTCTGTGGTTCGACCCCGGTCTTGCTGGTTATTTATTACTTTGACACTCTTGCACTTGGGATAAGACATCAACTCTTTGATCGTGTCAATTACCTTATTAACTCCTATAGATGAATCAACGTGAACTCCAAATTGCTGTGAATTTGCTGCCATTTTTTAGATTAATTCTCGTGCTTCTTCTAGAGTCTTTTCTACTAGTGCTCCTTTACTTGTTGTGTTAATCATGCTCGATCCATAGGTAACAATCCCTCATAAAAATATTGTAGCAATAATTGATCAGAAATTTAATGATGAGGGCAGCTCATGCATAATTGATTGAAATGTTCCTAATATTCGTACAACGTCTCCTGTTATTCTAGTGAATTCCCCTAATTTCTTTTCTAATGGTACTTGCCCTTGAAGTCAGAAAGAGATTTTCCAGAAACTTCATTTTTAGATCATTCCATGTGGTAGTAGATTTAGATGGAAGGTAATAAAGTTAATCCTTCACCTTGTCTGCCAAAGAGAATGGAAAGTCCCTTAGTTTAATTTGTTCCTCTGTTACTCCTTGTGGCTTTATAGTTGAGCAAACCACATGGAATTCCTTCAAGTGCTTGTGGGGGTCATCACTTGCAACGATATGATCCAAGCACTAAAGGTTTCATTAGAGGTTCCGGTTGGTCCAGTTACAAAGCTTAGAGCTAAAATGTTCAAAGAGGCTTTCAATGGACTTCTTCAAGATACGTGGGCTAAGGTGGACTTCAAGAGGATATTAATAACGAGAAGCAAGCCGTTATTAATCTTATTCATGTTCAAGAGGGGCTTGTTGGTGGAACCAAGACCATTACACAAGGATTGAGAGAAGAAGACTAGATTCAAACAGTTTAAACTTTTGCTACCTTTTTTTTAATCATAACTGGAGCTATAGGTAGAATTTTGAGGTGATTCTACTTGAGCTGGAAACTAGACTTCCATAACTTTCCAACGGTATATGGCATGCCTTCTAATTATTTAAGACGAGAGAGAACCATTCGTTTAAAGTTAGGTTTTGCTACTGCCAGACAGATTACATAAATAACAGAACTTGTCTTATTAAATTAGTTGGACCATTAAAATTTCTTTATTTTATGAGGAAATACTTGTTTGGGTTTCAGACTTGTTTATTTTATTTATTTTAATTAGTTTGGGCTAGTTTTAGCTTGGGTTGATTATTATTTAAATTGGGTTTATATGTGACTCATTAGGAAAACTAGAGTTTTTAGCTTGGGGTATAAATACTCTTGAAAATAATTTTCAGCACACCTTTTACCTAATAATATTATGATTTTTGATGATCTTTGGTTGTCAATTTAGGTTCTTGATTGAACTTTCAACTCTTCAAAGAATTGACCAATCTTTGTTGTGAATTTATACTATTTTGCTCGTCTCCAGGTGTAGGCGTTGTGATTGGGTTGGTTTATAGTCTTGTTGCCTTGGAGCAAGTCTTCCATTGTGATAATCATATTTTCAGCAAACTTGGATGAGATAGATCTTGGGTTCGCGAATTCCATTAAATTCCGCTAGGGTTTGCATCATGCAAGGCCATGAAAAACAGATAGTAAATGAATCAAACCAGATTTTAACTCAAAAGCTACATCAATATTTGAAAATTCAATGCACAAAGGCTACTGGTTCACGTTGGGCCCTCTTTTTTCATATCCTTTCAAATACATTTGTTTATTCATTCCTATCTTTAGGACTCTCCCACGCTCACTCGCGTGTTGAAAACTGCAAATAATTCATTAATCAATCGAAGAGGATTTCAACTAATTCTCATCCCATAAAAATGTTGTATTTTGATCTATTAATTCAAATACCTACATACTGTAGTCGGATAGAATATAAAAAATAGCAAACAATTATAAAGAAAACTAAAGTCAAGAGGCTTTTTTTGTCTTTCCATAATTTTTTTCATTATTATTAAGTTAGCTAAGGGAAGATTTGATATTTGGCTAAATATAATAAAAGGACAAGCATATGCATGACAGTAAAAGGCTTGTGGGAGGTGCCTGTGCTCTTCGACGGCTCGTGCGACACCTCTTGGCATCCAAAAATGTCATTTTGTCATATCGTTGGAAGTGTTGACATGTTCTTTTTCCTATGAAGCATCACATGTTGTTGTTGGTGGTTTAGTTTGTCGCCTATGGGTCTTTTTTTTCTCTTTCCTCCCCTAAAAAGTATAACTTGACCCTCTTTGTTGTTTGTATTTCAACTTCAGTCCTTATTCTTTTGATTTTTAGTTTTTATTCCTGACCTTTTTGTATAAGTTTTACTTGTTTTTTAATTTCATCCTTTCTTTCCAATTTATCAAATATTATATTTTCTAATTTGATCCTTATTCTTTTGATTTTTTTTATATATTGTAATACATGAAAGAAAGTACTTGATTATAAAGTCAGACCGTTATGTTTCGTACATTGTATTCTTGATTTAAGTAAGTGTTTTCTCTTACTAGTAATTTGGACTCTATAAAGATATTGTCACTTTTTAAATGGTGTCATTTGGACCAAATAGAAGAATGTTAGAAAAATATCCTTAAAGTGACCTGTATTCCATGTAGATTTTCAAATTAATATATATATATATATATATATATATATGTGTGTGTGTGTGTGTGTGTGTGTGTGTATATATATATATGTGTATATATATATATATATTCATTTTGATATCTACAGATCAGATCTAATTTTTTTATTATTGTAAAACAAATACCCAAGCATTGCTAATGTGTTTTTTAATGAAAAATAATAATCATGAGCTCAAAATATGATGCATATTTGATGATATCTTTTATAAATATTGATATGATGATATATTAGATGATATTTTTTAAAAAATATTGAGACAATGATACATTGGATCAACCCGGATTAACTTGTCAAATCTGTGACCCGAGTCATGAGACCATGATAACTTTATAGAAAGAAAATCAAAATAAACTATAAAGTTTAATTCATAAACAACTTAATGTTGAAGGAAGAAATTAAAAAAAAAGGATAAAAAACTACCTGAGTCAACTTGAATTAACCCACAAAATTGGCAACTCAGGTTTGAAATCAAGATAACCTCACAGAAAGCAAATTCAAAAACAATTACAAAGATTAATTTTCAATTAACCCAATGTTGAAGGAAAAAATAAATAAAAAAACTAAAAAAGGACAAAAAACAACCTAAGTCCACTTGTTCTAACTTGTTAACCTCGTAATCTCGGTCATAAGATTAGGATAATTTCATAAAAAGCAAAAAAAAAAAATTATAAATCTTTATTTTTGATAGATCCAATTTTGAATGTTGAAAACGAGAAAAAAACTAAATATATGAGATTGTGATAACTCTATAAAAAACAAATTGAAAAAACAATTATGAAGCTTAATTCCTAAACACCCAATATTAAAGGATAATTTTTTTTAAAAAAAAGATTGAGTTGTTGGATGGTGAAATTGAAAAACAATATTCAATTAAAAATGACAAAAAAACCAAGTCAACCTGGATTAATTTGTCAAACTCGTGATCCAAGTTATGAGATTAGAATAACTCTATAGAAAACAAATAAAAAAAATTATGAAGCCTATTTAAAAAAATACTCAATTAAAAAAGGGTTGAAAAAAATATAAATAGTCAACTTAAGTCAACATATCAAATCCGTGACCCGGGTCAAAAAATCAAGATAACCTCATAATATGAAAGTCAAAAAATTACAAAACACATTTTTCAACCAACCTAATATTTAAGCATGAAATCGAGAAACAAATTAATTACAAAAAGCTGCAATAAAAACAACTCGAGTAAACATGAATTAAACTATTAAAATTTTAACATGGGTTATGAGATCGAGGTTGATTCATAGAAAAAAAATAAAAAAAATTATGAAGCATCACTTTTAAAATATAATTTTGAATGTTGAAATCGATTAAAAAAAAGTAAATCCACGTGACCCATATATAATCTAAAAGAAAAAAAATAAAAATAAAATAGGAAACACAATTTCTAAATACAACTTAATTTTGAAAGATAAAAAAAATAAAATTAAGGTTTTAAAGAATAAAATTGATTAAAAAATAAAAATACAAAATATTATTCCAATACATAGTATTTTATGGGTGATTTGAACATAGTGATTTAAGCACACCCTGATATAGCTAATCATAGTTACAAAAAAATGTTTTGTTTCTTCTATCCACATACAAAAAAACTACATTCAAAATGGCGATTGCATTCCTTGATGCTACAAGAAACAATATTATGTCTTTGAAGCACACGTCCATCTAAATTAAATAATATAATGTAATATTATTTCTAGAATTGACTATTTTTCCGCCTACGGAAGGGGGTGTTCAAATCTTTTTATTTTTTTTAACCAAAAATTTACTTTCGTACGAACTAAAAAGACGGGGTGATGTAAGCTTGTTAGCTGTGTTTTTTAACCATGCTGATGTAAGCTTATTTCCAGGTTGGTCTAATTATAGGACGGGGAGGGGAAACCATCAAAGGTCTTCAAGCCAAATCTGGGGCTCGCATTCAGGTAGCTGATATTACTGGCCTTGACCTTTACATCATCCCCATAAAATATCAATATGACTGGTCCTTACAACCTTGTTTTCTTCAGTTGATACCTCAACACCTTCCAGAAGGGGACGGATCTAAAGAGGCAAGTTGAGATGGCCAGAGAAATGATAATGGATGTCATGAATCAGGTTTGTTTTCACATTACCTTTTTCTCCTATGTAGAATATGCTGCAAGTTCTCTGTAATTTTGGTTGCTTCAAGAGGACTGTTATGTTGGCATCTTTTTCTGAATTGTTGTGTTGATTCCATTAAATTAAGAGCATTTGATTGGCCTACATCTAATTTTGTATCGGAACCTTTTTGATGGTTGAACTGCGGATCTGTTTCATCATTGCATGCACCAAATACTGCTTTCCTTGGTTCCTTGAGGCATCAATTCATGGCTGGGATCTCATGAGCTGATTTTGTGAATCCATTTCAGTAGTATAACCTAATACTAATTTAGGATTTGTTCTATCTTGAAATATTCCGTGTAGGCACTGTGTCAACAATGGGTCTAAATGTTTGCACTCTGATCTGTTGCTGTCTAATTGCCTAATATGCTTTCTCTCTTAGTAACTTGCCAGTTTGATGTATTAATAGTTACTTTGTTTGTGTGGATTATTTTACTGTACCTGGGCTGCCAAGTCCCTGATTTGTTATTTGAAGGTTAATCAATGTCTACCTAGATTTGTTGCCCGTGCGAATATATGGAAGACATTGTAGTCATGAATAATCATTTGACAACATCCTGTCCAAGAAAAAAAAATTATAGAATATAAATTTTATACCAGACTGTTCCTTTATATAGGGAGATGTTTATGCAGCGTTTGTTTAGGAAATCGAGTTCTGGGCTGATTCAAGCTCATCTTTTATTCGATTATGCATGAATTAGTTTGTACTTAATTATTGGAGCTGAGGATTGTATGCTTTGCTTTTCCAAAGCCAGATGCAATTGCAGTCATGATTTCTTTTGTTTGTAAGTTCGAGTCACTATTCATCCATGTCAAGAAGAACTGTTCTATAGTGTTCTATGAGAGCTAGAGGTTTAATTACATGACAGAATAGAGTTTGTGGTATTGATGAATGATCCATTCCAAGGTCACTTGAATGCTCTTAGGAAGATGTACATTCCATCCAAGATATCGGTTGCCATGATTTATTTGTGTTCAAGGTGCTGATTTCGAACTGGTTGACTTTAAAATGCAGATTTGGCTTTTGCCTTTCCCATGGGGTCAGCATTGCTTTTTTGGTGTAGCAATAGACAGCCACTATTCACTGTCATCCACTGAAGAGAGATATCAGGCATTAAATTTCGCAATTGCAGGATGGTAATAGTTGGTAAGATTGCTTTGAGATTTCGAAGTTACACAATAATAATTACATAACCTTACCACTCATCAGTACCCCATGTTCTATGCATGAGACACATGTTGGAAGAAAGTATAATGCCCGGTGATGTCCTTGTATGTGAAGTTTTTATTGCAATGACAATTATCAATCCACATCTGCTTCTGTGCTGAAACATTTGAGGAATATTTTATATGTTCTATGATTTTCCATAAGCTGCATTGGAGTGGCTACAAAAGCATTTTCAGCTAGTAAAGATCACTGGGAATATGCCTTGTATTTTCAACAATCTAATCTACTGATATTACCTCACATGATTTGATCGTTTAGTGGTATCTCTAGGATTTTAGGAATCTGCATGGGTTCTGATACTATACATTGAATTGTTATTCCTAGTTTATATGATGTCTGAGTGCATGTCTTCATCATCATGAGCGTGTAGGATAGAACTTGATACAATGTCATCTTAACCATGCAATTTTTGCACCAGTTTTGCTGACTACACAAGCTTCTCATTTTGTAATCGGATTTTGTTTTTGCAAGTTGCGGGTTTCATTTTCATTTTCAACTGTAAACTACTAGCATCTAAATCTCTATCCACAGTAACTTCCAAACCAACCATGCCATTTTGTCATTCTTAGTCTTTTCTTCAATAGAATATATTTGAATATATAAATTCTCACTTAATCATATAATATGTCTGGAATTCACGTCAATCTGCGGTAAAAGGGTATCTGAAATGATTTAATTCAAGGGAATGTAAGAAGCTGCAATGCATGGAAGGAGGTGGTCCATTGACTGGTCAGTTTATCTATTAAAAAATTTTCTTTTATTTGTTTTGTTACATAGAAATGTCCTTAGTGGTATAAAAGAAATGTTAATTGGAATATGCTTGCGCACCCATACATGTTTAGAAACTCGCTGGAAATTGGTACATGTGACATTGTATAATGTTTCATGAGAATATACTTGATAGTGTTGTAATTGTGAACCAACGCTAGATAAATAATAGAAAATAAAGGTATGATGGAGCAAATATTTCATGATGGAAAAAAAGGTTGTGTTGGTGATCAAAAACTTAGAGACTGAACAAAATAATTTGTAGCAATTCACAGTGTTTTGTGAGGAAAGACACAGTACTTTCATCACATGATTTAGCTTTTCTGTTAATAAAAAGCAAAAAAAATTACAATGCTAAATTCTCTATCAACTTAATATTAAAAAAAAACAAACAAAGTTAATTTTGGAAGGAAAAAAAACCTATGTGGAAAAACGTTGTAGCAATTGACAATGTTTTGTGAGGAAAACTACAATGTTTTTCCAAATAAAATAAAATAAAAAATCATTTAGAGAAACACTGTAGCAATCCACAGTGTTTGTGAGAAAAACTACAATGCTTTCCCCATATAATTTATTTTTATTGTAATTATAATTCTTAGCCAACTCAATATTCAAAAAAAAAAAGCAACAGATAATTTTGAAAAAAATCATATGGGAAAACACTACAACAATTCACAGTGTTTTAAATAAAAAAGTTACAAAGCTAAATTTTTAATTAACTCAATATAAAAAAAATAAAATCGACAGAGATAATTTTAAAAAAAAGTAAAAAAACACAAAAAAAGAGGAAAAATCATGTTGGAAACACTGTAGCAATTCACAGTGTTTTGTGATGAAAGCTACAGTGCTTCTTCACATGATTTAGCCTTATTTGTAATGACTTGTAATTGTAATTCTCAAACAACTCAATATTAAAAAAATAAAATTGACAAAGATAATTTTGAAAAAATTATAATAAAAAAAACCATGTGTAGAGATACTGTAGCAATCCATAATATTTTGTGAGGAAAGCTATAGTGCTTTCCCCACATGATTAAGCTTTATTACAAAGTTAAATTCTAAAAAAATCAACGAAGATAATTTTAGAAAAAAATATTACAAAAAATGAAAACACAAAAGAAACTGGAAAAAAACAATGTGAGGAAAAACTGTATCAATCCATAGTGTTTTGTGTGGAAAAACTTGTATTTACTTGTAAGTGCAATTCTTAACCAGCTTAATATTTTAAAAATAAAATTGATAAAGACAATTTTAGAAAACAAACATAAACAAAACAGAAAAAAACCATGTGGGAAAAAACACTGTAGCAATCCACAGTAATTTGCGAGGAAAGTTACATTGCTTTCCTCACATATTGTAACTGTAATTTTTAACCAGTTCAATATTAAAAAATAAAATAAAAAAAGATAATTTCAGAGAAAATCATAAAAAATAAAAAAAAAACCATGCAGAGAAACACTGTAGCAATCAGCAATGTTTTAAAGAAAAAAAATTACAAAACTAAATTCTCAATCAGCTCAATATTAAAAAAAAAATTAACAAATATAATTTTGAAAAAAAAAAAAGAAAAACTATGGGAAAACACCATAGTATTTTAAAGAAAAAAAATTATAAAGCAAAATTTTTTACCAGCTCAATATTTAAAAAGTAAAATAAACAAAAATAATTTTGAAAAAAAAAATAAATGAAAAAAAAGAAAAAAAAAGGGAATGTTGGAAACAAAAATGAAAAAAAAAAATTGTATGTAGTTTATTTTTTATTCTATCAAACTTGCATGCCTTTTAATATTCTCATGAATTGAGACTATCTTTGTGGTGTTTTGCTTTTAAAAGTTGATGTGGTTTTCTCCATAAAGACTCAAAAGCCTTCTCTGTAGTCTTTTTCTCGTCTAATTGAAGTTGGTTCTGTTAGATTGTCACAAGAAGAAGGCGCCCCCCCCGGATGCCAAAGCTACGGGGGCGTGCTCCTAGTACTCAATTTCCTTGGCGCTTCTTGCGCCGGGGTTCGTTTGCAAGCCACGCGGGGCGCAGAGGCATCCCTCCATGGCCTGCGAGGATGCGAGGGGCGGGTGCCCCCCGAGCTCAGCTTGTCATGCCACGGGTTTGCGGGTCGTTCTTTTAGGCAAGTTTCGACAATGATCCTTCCGCAGGTTCATCAACGGGAACCTTGTTACGACTTCTCCTTCCTCTAAATGATAAGGTTCAGTGGACTTCTCGTGACTTTGCCGGCGGCGAACCGCCCACGTCGCCGCGATCCGAACACTTCACCGGACCATTCAATCGGTAGGAGCGACGGGCGGTGTGTACAAAGGGCAGGGACGTGGTCAATGCGAGCTGATGACTCGTGCTTACTAGGAATTCCTCGTTGAAGACCAACAATTGCAATGATCTATCCCCATCACGATGAAGTTTCAAAGATTACCCGGGCCTGTCGGCCAAGGTTATAGACTCTGTGAATACATCAGTGTAGCGCGCGTGTGGCCCATAACATCTAAGGGCATCATATACCTGTTATTGCCTCAAACTTCCTTGGCCTGGAAGGCCATAGTCCCTCTAAGAAGTTGGCCGCGGAGGGCCATCTTCGCATAGCTAGTTAGCAGGCTAAGGTCTCGTTCGTTAACGGAATTAACCAGACAAATCCCTCCACCAACTAAGAATGACCATGCACCACCACCTATAGAATCAAGAAAGAGCTCTCAGTTAGCCAGTCGAGATCCTAGACAGAGAAATTAGAGAGAGATGCTCTCCTCCCGTGAGAATTTCCCTTGTGCTTTGTGATCTCCTGCCACTGTTCACTTTCTTCGTTCCCTTGATCTGTTGTCTCTTGGCCTTCTCCTGGCTATGGCTAACAAAAAGAAGAAGGCTGGGTCCCGTAGATCTCAGTTAATGCAACACAAGTCGCTGGCTATTTCCCAGCGTAATGATTCTGCTGTCCTAGCTTTAGCAGCCCCGCCTCTTACTGTTCATGCTACAGTAACCTCAAATTCAAATTCCAAAAAGCGCCCGCCTGTAGCTTCTGCCGCTGTCTGCTCTCGACCTATCCACCATGTACTCTCCTCCCCACAAGGTTCTGAGTCCCATCATCCTGGTGATCCATCTCCCAGTATCAATCAAGTGTTTGTGGAGGATTGGTCTAGTGATGAGGATCTCGAAGAAGAGGAGGTGGATTTTGACTCTTCTGTGGACTTTGACTATGTTGGGGCACCTTCATCCTCCTCCCCAATAGTCGTGGCTTCCCCTGCTAGTTGTCAGTCCACCCCTCCTCCTCCGTCTCTTGCTGAGGAGATTCTTTCTCCCCCTGTTGCCTCCCCTGCAGGTGGCCAGTCCACCCTGCCTCCTCAACCCCTTGCTGCGAAGATTCTTCCTACCCCGCTGGAGACGACGGTGCTGCCTTCTTCTCTGCCCTCTGGCTGTCGTGAGTCTCCTCCCTCCACCGTAGCAGGTAACCCTGTCTCTATTCCTGGTAGTAGCAAATGGAGTGACCTTTTTCTCTCCAATAGAAATACTGCTTCTTCTACCAAACTACAACACTTCTCTCTTAATCACCTATCTAGAACTTGTGCCATCTCACCTGAGGATATTGCACCTGAATTTGATGTTTGGCAATATTGTGCTGTGGGATATGTATCTGGGAAAAGGCCAGGTTATGGAGCCCTAAACAGTATGATTTCCACTGTCTGGAAATGTGAAGCCTCCCTCTCCATCCATGACTCTGGGTGGCTGGTTTATCAATTTAAAACAGAGGAAGCCAAGAATTCGGTTCTTAGAGGCGGTCCTTACTTAATCTATGGACGGCCTCTCATTTTGCGGCCTATGACGAAATTCTTTGATTTTTCCTGTGAGGAAATGTCGAGGGTTCCTGTTTGGGTTAAATTCCCCAACCTTCCCCTGTGTTGTTGGTCACCTATTTGTCTATCAAAGATAGCCAGTGTGCTTGGGAAGCCTATTCAATGTGATCAGCCTACCTCCACTCTTTCACGTCTGTCTTATGCCCGGGTCCTGGTTGAAATTGATCTTCTTGAGGAAATCCAACACTCAGTTGAGATCTCTCTGCCTGAAGGTCCTGCCTTACACCAATCGGTTGTATATGAAACTCTGCCCAAGTATTGCACTTTCTGTCATGTTCTTGGTCATGCCCGGCTCCTTTGCCCTAAGGCTGCTGCTTCTAAAGCTAAGCCCTGCCATCAACCCCTGGCTCTGTCTCTTCAAGCTGCTAAAAGGGATGTCCTTAGTAGATTGGGTCCTCAACCTCCTCTCCATCCTCCTCTGCCACAGGTGCAAGTCCAACATGCAGATGCCATACCTGTGGTTTCCAAAGGGGATGTTGTGTCCGAAGTTGCTCTTGAACCTACTAATGGTTGGGTCACAGTGGAAGCAAGACGCAAACCAAGAAAACAGGTTAAGGGAAAGGCGGTAGTGGTATCTGAGCCAGTGTTGGAGGCTATCTCCCCTATCCCTTCCTCTTCCCCTGTTTGCACAGGACCAGTCCAGATTCCACTGGTGACAACCCCTTGTGCTGCAAGTGTTCAGGCTTCTCCCCCTCCTTGTCCTGACTCCTTAGCTCAGCCTCCTAGTGCTGACAAAGAACAGATTCAACCAAGTACTCCAGCCACCACTGCTGGTGATGATCATATGCCTGGCCCGCCTATCCCTTCTCCTATAGTGGGGAAGTCGGTCCTGAGTCGAGTTCTCACTCGAAACCAGAAGAAGCGAGGTGGTAGGGATAGGATTTCCCCTCCCATTACTTGTTGATGCTTACTTTCAGCTCGTCTTTAAGGGGTCCTCCTATCCCCCTGGTGCAGCATGCTTTTTTGGTTCTGTACCGGGTGCTGGGTGGTGCTGTTTTTGTTTCTTGCTGCAGGAGTTGTTTGCTGCTAGTTGATGTCTCTTAGTCAACTGTGTGGAAATGCTATCTGGGCATCGTCTCTATTGTTGTTTTGTCTGCAATGGTGCTTGCTGTCCTTTGTGTGCTTTTGTTCATGCGGGGTGCTGGGTGGTGCTGTTTTTGTTTCTTGCTGCAGGGGCCTTTTTCGCCTTGTGAATTGCCACTTTGCTATTGCATGGCTCATGCATATTGATTTCACGTGACAATTACATTTTGCTGATGGGGCCCCCTTCGTTTGGACGATTTATTGGCTCTTGCTGCTGTTGGTTGGCTGCTCTTCTGTGCCGCTTCCTATGTAATTGTATTGTAATCTCTTTTGTTCCCCTCGGTTATAATGGCTGGCCGAAGGTTTTGTTTGTCTACCCTGCATGAGGGTTGTTCTTGCTATTGTATATGGGTTTCTTTTCTTTTTTTGGTATGGCTTGTTATGGGGAGTCTGTTCCCCTACCCTTGCCCTTTCTGTTTTCTTTGCTCCGATCAAGGGAGTTTGTTCCCTCTGATGGTGCATGTACTGTTCTGCTGGTTTCCAGCCTGTATCGCAAGCTTGTCTTGCTCTTTTTGATCTATATACTTCTTACATTTGATAAAAAAAAAAAGAAAGAAAGAGCTCTCAGTTTGTTGACTCTAGTCTGCCTTCCTTCTGGCTGTTCACTGTGCTGATGATCTGTGTATTTTGCTTGTAATAGTTTCTGTTTTCTTTTGGTTATAATCAAAGGTTTGTTTCCTTTGGTAATGTTTTCTTTTTCCTGATGCTTGTTGGGAGCCTGTTTCCACAAGCTTGTTCTGTACAGTTGTATTTTTGATTAGCTGGTTTTTTCTGGCTAGTCTGACTTTTTTGATCTATATACTTCTAACATTTGATCAAAAAAAAGAAAAAAAAGAAAGAGCTCTCAATCAAAATGCAAAAGTAGTCGGCCTTGAGAGAGAATCTAGAGAGAGATGCTCTCCTCCTTCATGGAGATGATTCCACTGTTTGTGCTGGTGAGGTCTAGCATTTGACTTTCTTTTAGCTACTTGTCTTGTTTCCTTGCTCTGATCCTCCTTCCTCGTTCCCTCCTTCTCTGTTTTTCAACTTTTTCAAATTCTCGGTTCCCCCTCTCTTCTTTTTTTTTCCCCGCCTGTGCTTCATTTCAAATGGCTAAAAACAAAAGGAAGGTTACAGTTACTACAACACGTGGAAAAGCTATCCTGCATTCTTCAATTCCCGTTGATCATGACCATGACCAATCTACTGTTCTTGCACTCCAAGCACCCTCGGCTGTTCTTCCCTGCCCACTTCCTCTATTCTTTAACCTGCGCCCCCACCATCGGCCTGTGCTTTATGTCCTGCTATTCTACCGCCTATTCCTGAGGTTGCTCCTGTTCCTAACACCTTGGAGCCTGTTACTGTAGAAGATTACTCAGCATATGAGGGCTTGGATGAAGCTCTCTTGGAAGAGGAATAGTTAGATTTCTCTTTCACTGATGATGACGGTGAAGACTTGCTTACCTCCACCCCCTTGCTTTCACCTCCTGCTGGCCTTGTTCCTCCTGCTACTTCTGAAGGCCGTCCTCCTTCTGCTGTGGATGTAGGAGGCTGTGCATCTCCTTCCAACACCATTGTAGGTACTTTTCTTGTCTCTTCTCCTGATAGCAGAGTA
>Ga0325405_1000964_pt1:0-7500 | contig 28872 bp, 19 predicted proteins | sample PopdelMetagenome_21_FD_205663 | JGI IMG/M metagenome (GOLD analysis project Ga0325405, IMG submission 205663) | Populus deltoides microbial communities from Bellville, Georgia, United States - Xylem-Control-R2 | ecosystem: Host-associated > Plants > Phyllosphere > Stem > Wood/Secondary... | reverse complement strand
CAAGGCGAATAGAAGCCACACTAAGCACTAGCAAGAGAACCCATAGAGCTCACTTCAAGCCAGGAGGACAACAACATGACAAGAGAGACGTAGAGACCATGCATGCCATGAAGAGACCAAAGTATATAGCAAGAAACCAAGCCGAGCCATACATACCCACAAGCCAACCTCCCCTAATTTTTAGAGTGGCTCTTTCTTTTTTTTTTTTTATCAAAATGTAAGTGTATTAAAAGATAAAAAAATATACATTGCTGGCGAGCCAGCAAGAACAGATACAAGGATGATCAGAAAAGGAACAGGCTCCCTTAGAGACCAAAACAGGAAACCACTGAAAAATAATAACAGTGAAAAAATGGACAATGGTTATGAGAGGAACCAAAAATTACAAGGCTCCCAACCTAACACAAAGCAAAGACAGGACAAAGGAACATCCTGAAAAACAAAACAACAGTGATGAAAGACCAAAGAGCTAAGCTGTAGAGATGAACACCCAAGATATCAAGCAGCAAGCCGACGAGGATGAATCAGCTACAGCTACAGGACAAAAGTATGAATGAAACTCTAAGCAGGAGAGACCAGAGCCAAGAACCCACAAGCTGGAGCGAAGAGCAGACAAGTCGATGAGCATGAGAGGAAGCCATGCAGCAAATCCACACAAACAAAGAATGGTGCCAGACGATTGGAACCATAAAGAATCAACAAGCCACCATAAAGATACCCCCACGTGGAAAGGGACCTCAAGCAAACAAATGGAGATAAGTGGAACCAGCCAATGGGGAGTGCACATAACAGCGATAGACAAAGTATAAAGCATTTAAGAGAGGCTACAACAATAAATGAAAAGCCAAGCCACCATGAGGATCCCCCCATGTGGTAAGGAACCACATGCAACAACATCCATAACAGAGGCAATCTTGGAGGCTTATCATGCAGGGACGAAGAACTTTTTGCCGCCCATGTAGAGACAATTGCCAGCCATCCATGCAAAGCATACCCATCCATACAGAGACGTAGAAAGCCATCCTTGCAGAGACAGAGACAGCCCAACCAGGTTCCAGCCAGAACACAATAATGCACTAGCAGCCAAGAACAAGTGGCATCAGCTCATCCATGCAGATACAAGGAACAATGAACACGAGAGAAGGTAGACAGATGTCTAAAGATCAGCCAAAAAGCACAGGACCAGTGTCAACAAAAGCGACCAGCAGTTGGAGCACCAAGCAAATAAGGCCACATGCAAGTGCATGCCGAGCCCTTTCATCATCACATCCAGAGAACGAAGTATAGCCAATCAGAAGCTCCCACCCATCCAAATTAAATGAAAGACCATGCAGAGACTAGAAACCTTACAGAAGCCCATGAATGCCTAAACCACGTATTACAACCCAGCAGCTTAGCAAAGCGATGTTGAAGGCACCATGCAGAGAGGAGGACCATCCAAATTACAGCCAAAGCAAATTAAAGCACTAACAACCAAGAACAGTGGACAGCAGCTCACCCATGCAGAAATGAGGAACCATGCACGTCCAGCCCTCAACATGCAAGGCCTAACAGAAATACCAAGAATGGATCAAAATAAAAGAATGTGAAAAGGCATGCAAGCTCATGCGATCCCATGCAGAACACAAAGAAGCAAATAGCTCTAGCCAAAGAGACCATAAATAACAACTTGCACAAACAAAGAAGAACCCACCGAACAAACCATCAGCGCACAACCAGAAAAGCACAACCGGAACAACCCAAGCGAATAAGATAAGACAAAAGACTAGTCAGCAGCCAACATGGAGAGAAAAATGATCATTGTCGTGGAAATGGAAAACCATGAAAAATAGAGTCTGGAATTTGCGAAAGAGAGAAGCAATAGAGCTGCATGTGCTGTAAAAAATTCTTTTGTTCCTCTCCTCCCAGATAATATAAACAAGGATACCAAGAGAGACACGCCTCATTCTTCCATCAGCATTGTTTCCACCCCGACACGGCCCCTGAATGGCACTTCTTATGGTTGACATGCGCCTGGTGATACGCAGCCAGGACTAATCAACTGCTAGAGAAGAGAGGTCCAATGGCAACTAAAGAACAGGTGGTTGTGGGACGACTCATCCACTTGGCAAAAAACACATGATGGGTCTATTTGAAGGAACCAGAGCCTATCTCTTGTACGCAGCCTTCCCAAAACCGCCAACCATAGAGTAAAACTGTATCTAGGCATGGGTCATGACTCCCAAACAACCTTTTTCCAAAGCACTGGAGTGCTTCGAAACCGCAAGAAATCATAAGCATGAGCTGTGAAAGGGCCAACAGAGTAGCTCCAGCTTTCCAACAACGAAAGAGTTTGAGACTGGCTGTCACCCTTATCAACAAGTTTGTCCCGAAAGTTAAGAATGGATTTCCACAAAGGAGATGGACATGGGTGAGCTGTAGAGTCCCAAATGGATTGAGCGTGTAAGTAGTAGTGATGAACCCATTAAATCCAAATGGAGTCAGCTTTAAGATGAATATTTCAGAGTAGTTTAGCAAGAAAACTGTTATTACGAGCTCTAATGTCAAAAAGACCCAATCCACCTTCATTCTTAGGGAGAAACCATGCTCCAAGCGACCAATGCAGATTTGTTCCTTGAGACAGAACCAGTCCACAAGAAATTACGGCATATACAAATGATTTGTTTAAGCACAATATCAGGAACAGGAAAAATGTTTAGCCAGAATTGAACCATGCCATATAAAACAGACTTAAGCAGATCCACTCTACCAGCATAGCTGAGGTGCTTCCCTAGCCAACATTGTATTGCCGACTCAAGCTTATGGAGAAGAGGAGAGTATTGACTGGCAAGGAGTCTGTGAGGGTTGAGGGGTACACCAAGGTAACGAAAAGGAAAGGACCCTTCAACAAACCTAGTATTTGATAGAAGAAGATGCTTCATATTGGCTGATATGCTGCCAAAAAATATGAAGGATTTGCTGGCATTAATTTCCGGCCCTGAGGTCCCCTAAAATGATGCTTGTCTGCTTGAGAAAGAAGAGAATTGAAGTCCCCTAAAATGAGCCAAGGGGAATTAGGACTCCAGTTCCTCAAGTCAGTCCAAAGAGATCTCTTAGCAGTGACAGTGTTAAGCCCATAAACAAAAGAAGCATAAAATCTGAACTGATGAACCAAGCTATATATTAGAACATGGAGGCCTTGAGCCGAAAAATCAATTAAGTCAACATTGACCGTAGCAGGGTTCCAGAGAACAACTATTCTAGCTGTTGAGGCCGCAGCTGCATTGGATAAAACTTTCCATTTTTTCAATCGAAATTTTTGCATCGAAGTCATTTTAAACGAAACCAATTTGGTCTCCAAAAGACCACAAACATCTAATTTATTCTTCCGCATGAGGTTGCCAACCTCATGTTGCTTCAGAGGGCTGTTTAACCCTCTGATATTCCAACTGCGAATTAACATAAAGAGGAGGGGGTGGTAAGTAACCCTTCGCCCCTGCCAAGGACACCACCCATGTGTTACTGAGCCCTTCTCCTTATGGGCAACCGGTTGGACTAGGTGGGCAATGACCTGATGCGCCTGAAACCACAGATTTGCCCTTGTCAGTCCTATGACCAGCTAAAATTGTAGCGGAGGTGTTGCGGGCAGCAGGGAGAGGTGGAGTAGGCTGACATTCCTTGTGAACCAAATGAGGATTCTCTTGGGCCAAGCAAGACGGAGATTCAGAAGCAGTCCTTGAGGGGGGAGGCTTGCGCTTAACATTTTTGTTCCTAACAACTACCCAAGCACCAGAGGTAGGCACAACAACACCATTTTGCCGAAACAAGCCCGGCTTCAACCGGCAGAGGATTAGGTCCACAGTCAGCAGGCAGGTTTGCCTCTGGACTTTCAACTACAACAGCGCCACCTTGAGGCCCCAAACGGTTGAAAACACTAGTCCTGCCATTAGAGATGGAGCAACAGAGTCATGGGCCTGTTGTGTGGTAGAAACATTGGTAGGCTGAGATTGAGTGCAAGTTGAAGTAATGTGACCAAGAGTCCTGCAATGCTTGCAAAAGCGTGGGAGGGTCTCATAAACAACTTGCTGATGAAGTATACTGCCATTAGGCAGAGTAGCCTCAATTGAGTAAGGCAAATCAAAGAGTAAGTTAACTTCCACCAACACCCTGGCATACGATAGTTTGGACATGGAAGAAGTGAGCATGTCACTTTGAATAGGTTTACCAAGGACACTAGTGATTTTAGATAAACATTTGAGAGACCAGCACTTGAGAGGAAGATTAGGGAATTTAACCCAGACCGAAACAGTATGCATATCAAAAGAAGAGAAATCAAAGTATTTTAGCATTGCCCTAAGAATTAGGGGTCTGCCATAGACAAGATAAGGGCCACCAAATAAAACATTCAATTTATCTTCTTCATTAGCAAATTGGAAAATCAACCAACCAGACGCATGGATTGTCAAGGATGCTTCACAGTGCCAGGAGTTAACAATGAGATTCTGCAAGGCTTTAAAGCCTGGTGAACGAAAATCAATGTAGCCGACAAGGCTCAGCTTCCAAAGGCCATATTTATTGTCTAAATCATCATCAATCAAATTACAACCTCTAGTTTCAGTAAAAACAGAGTAATGAGGAGCTTGGGGAAACTATTGATGCGATTAAGGGCGAACAGATTACGCCAAGCATTAGGTGGAGGCTCAAAAGGATTAGGAGTTTAACTTACTGTAGCAGCCAAAGGGACATTCTCCTCCGCAGGAGCAACAGGAGTTGACAAGGTACGTACTGGGAAAGCAACAAGATCTAGAAAGGTGCATGCAGGGGAAGCAACAGAGACTGACTGAGCACCTATAGGGGAAGCAACAGGGACGGAAGGGGCCTCAAATACTGAAGAGGTGAAAAATTTAGACCCTCCTGCATAGTCCTCCCCAGAAGAGTCAAAATCCACTTCCTCGTCATCAAGAGCATCATCATCAGAATAATCTTCCACAAACACATGGTTGATACCAGGGACGGATCAACAGGGATCTGAGGTAGAAAGCCATGTGAAGTGGAGGGGACAGGCGGGCATGGATTTGAATTTGAATTTGAGGGAACAGTAGCATGAACAGTAGGAGACTGAGACGGGGCCGCTAAAGCAAGAACAATGCATTCATTCAAAAGCTGAGAATTAGCCAAAGATTGTTGTTTAAGCCTAGATTTATGGGACCCAGCCTTCTTTTTGTTCGCCATAAACAGAAAATCAACAGAACAAATGAAGGAAGAGAGCAAACAACGGTAGGAGATCAAAAACACGAGGGAAAAGCTTCATACAGAAGGAGTAACTCTTTTTTTTGATCAAATGTAAGAATATTATAGATCAAAAATGCGCTGGAGACCATCAATACAAGAAAAAGGGAACGAAGTCCCTTGAACAAAACATAAACAAGACAAGCTTGCTGAACAGATATCAGAGGGAACATGCTCCCTTGAACAAACCATAAGCAAGACAAGCTTGCTGAAATAGAACAGTCAAAGGGAAAAGACTCCCTTGAACAAAAACAAAGGGAACAGATTGCCTTGTACAAACCATAAGCAAGACAAGCCTGCTGAATAGAAAAGCAAAGGGAACAGACTCCCTGGAACAATCAAAGGGAACAGACTCCCTTGGACAAGCATCAAAGCCGTAAGAAGGGTAGCAGGAGCTGAGACGAGGAGCAAACTGCACCAACAAACTCCAACTATAATCGGCTAGGGGAAAAAAATCCAGGAACTGGGGGAGATCAAAGCATTGGGGAGAGACCTCACCCTCATTGATCCCCGCTATAGGCAGACAACATCTGCTCCAGCTTCCATCAACTAGTCAAGATCAAAACTCTTTCTTTTTTTGATCAAATGTAAGAAATATATAGATCAAAAAGTTAGACAAGCTGGAAAACCAGCAAGCCAAAATACATCTGTACAGAACAAGCATGTGGGAACAGACTCCCAGCAAGCGCAAGAGAAAGTACAACCAAAACTACACAAGCTAACAGCAATGTGCAGGAACCAGGAGGGAACATACTCCCTAGAGAACCGAAGCAAGTGGAACTTACAGAACATAAATACAACACAAAAGGCGTGTGCAGAGGAACAGCCTCCCCAAACAAGCACACTGAAAACAGAACAAGGAAACATGCTCCCTTGCACAAATAAAATAAGCCAATCCAGCATACCAGCCGAACCATCCAAATAGCGAAGGGGACATGCTGCCTCAGCAAAACAGCAGAGCAGGCAATTAGCCTACCAACAGGCCTCAGCCATTGAAGCAGCAGGCAATGCAAACAGCAACTCCGGGCAAACCAGTCAGCAGCTAGCCTAGCACAAAATCCTCAAACCAAGCAGGGGAAAACACCCAGCATCCGCCAAGAGCAGAGACCAAACAAAGATTAAGCTGCACAAGAGATAAGAAAATCCCTACAATCCTGACAAGCAGGAACAGAGAAAGCAAGCAACAGACAAACCAGCAAATTAACTGCACAAGACATAAAATCACAAGCAACCATACAAACAGTCCAGATGAACATGGCATCCACCTAACAGCAGGAACCACGAACTCTACCAGACAAAAGGAACAGACCATCAAAGGGTGGATGAGGGGGCAGAGTCATCAGAGCTATGCAGCGACTGAAAGACTACAGCAGGGGATGTGGGTTGCAGGTCCATACGAGGAATGACAGCTGCTTTACTTCGAGTGAGATATTGCCTCTTGGGAGGTATAGATGTAGTGCCCACCTTTGCAGTATTAGAGGGCTCAGGACCAGCAGCCTTGGGTCTCTTACGACCAGGAGACTGGGTGCTTATAGGACCTGCTGCAGCAGCTTCTATGGATATAGGATCCTCTTGAGGATTAACAGAAGGCCCTACACAATATTGATCCTGCTTCTCAACAGCAGCAGTCTCTGCAGAGGGACTAGAGCTGGTTGAACAGGCTGAAGTGCCATGGGGCCTCTTTCTATTACGAGGGACGTGGCCTTTGTTGCAAGTGAGAGTGGAATGACCAAGAGACTTACACTGCTTATAGTAGCGTGGCAGAGATTCATATACCAGTTGCTGCACCAAAGTGTTACCATTGGGTAATATCACAGTGACAGTGGATGGTAAATCAGAGAGGAGGTCTATTTCAATGAGGACCCGAGCATAAGAAACTCGGGACATTTGAGTAGTAGGGCCATCATAGTGGATCGGTTTACCAACCATGCTTGCAATTTTGGATAAGCAAATATGACTCCAGCAACGTAATGGCAGATTAGGGAATCGCACCCATATGGACATTGTAGTAAGCTCAGTAAATTAGAAATAAAAAAATTTAAGCATGATTTGCAGAATAAGAGGTCTACCAAACACAACATATGGACCCGCCCAAAAACATCTAGCATCTCTGATTCTGAAGAGAACTCAAAGATCAACCAACCCGAATCATGCATTGAGAAATTGGCTTTATGCTGCCATGTGCAGTTAATAAACGATAACAGTGCAGAATACCCAGGAAATTTCCCAGCC